>ENA-UZWX01000083-UZWX01000083.1-metagenome-genome-assembly--contig:-Day-4---50m-contig-83_pt1 | contig 55817 bp, 60 predicted proteins | sample MGYA00260347_ERZ794907 | MGnify/ENA metagenome assembly ERZ794907 | reverse complement strand
TGTAGCAACGGGGGATTATGTTTACAAAGATGAAGAGGGTTACTTCTACTTTGTTTCAAGGCAAGATGACATGATCAAAACTCGTGGTTTCAGGGTTTCTCCCTATGAAGTTGAATCCGTTGTGGCTAAAAATATTCCACAAATTGAGCAGTGTGCAGTATTTGGCCTAGATAATGAGCTTATCGAAGAAGAAATCGTTATGGTTTATTCAGCGGTTAGTGAGATAACGGAAAAAGAAATACTGTTTGAGCTTAAAAAACACTTAGCGTCGTATATGCTCCCTGGTAGAGTTGTTTATAAGAAGTCACTGCCTCTGGTGCAAAGTGATAAAAACCTCGTCAATAAAGATGAGCTAAAGCGAGAGTTGTCTGGAAAATAGTTTTTAAAACTCAAAACTGATATGAAAAGGGTGAATAGTAGATTATTCACCCTTTTTGCTTTATACCAAGTTGATTAAATATCCTGTCGTTAGTGTGCGATAAAAAGGATCCAGCCTTTTATTTTTATTGCTGTAAATAAAAGGATACACGCCCCTGCCAATGCTTATCGGGTGTTTCTCGCCTTTCACTATTTTTCACCCTTTTCTTTCGTACATTTTCATTTACATACTTACTTTAGGGGCTGTTTGTACTGGGCTTTCGCTTGAGTGAAATCCTCTAGATAATAAACTTATACCATTAATAAAGTTGATAAAGCACTTAATCGTATTGAGTGTGATCATTTTAGAAGAAGAGATAAATATATGACTAATGTTACTGCTTCAGAGCAAAACCCATTAAAACTATGCGGCATAGAATTTACTGAATATGCGACGCCCGATTCAGACTTTATGGAAAAGGCTTTCTATGGTTTTGGTTTTTCAAAAACTAAAAAGCTCAAAGGTCGTGATATTGATTATTTCAATCAAAATGATATTCACTTTTTACTTAATAGAGAAACGACAGGATTTTCAAAAGAGTTTGCCAAAAGCCATGGTCCTGCAATTTGTTCAATGGGCTGGCGAGTAGAAGATGCAAAATTTGCTTTTGAAGAAGCGATTAAGCGTGGCGCTAAATCAGCTGAAAATGAAGCCAATAAATTACCTTACCCTGCCATTTTTGGTATTGGCGATAGCTTAATTTACTTTATTGATCACTTTGCTCCTGATGAAGGAAATGAAGGTAAAAATAAAGGTGTTATTTATGATACGGACTTTGTTGCCCATGATACCCCTGTAAATGTGGATGATAAGGGCTTTTTAGCGGTAGATCATTTAACTAATAATGTTTATCAAGGCACTATGCATAAGTGGGCTAATTTTTACAAAGAAGTCTTTGGTTTCACTGAAGTACGCTACTTTGACATTAAAGGCATTAAAACGGCGTTAATTTCGTATGCGCTACAGTCACCTTGTGGAAAGTTTTGTATTCCTATCAATGAAGGCAAAGGCAGTAAAGATAACCAAATTGATGAATATTTAGAGGAATATAATGGTCCAGGTGTTCAGCATTTAGCTTTCTTAACGGATGATTTGGTTGGCTCGTTAGATAAGTTGGATCGCAATGTTGTTGATACGCTTCACATTGTACCTGAATATTATGATGAAATTTTTGACCGCGTACCTTGGGTGACTGAAGATAAAGAAAAAATTAAAGAACATCAAATATTAGTCGACAGCCAAGCAGATAATACTTACTTGTTGCAAATCTTCACTAAAAACTTATTTGGGCCAATCTTTATTGAAATGATCCAACGTGTTAATGATCAAGGCTTTGGTGAGGGTAACTTTTCAACCTTGTTTAAGTCTATTGAATTAAACCAAATGGAGCGAGGAATGCTTTAGTTAAAAAATAACAAAATTAAAGGTAAGCGTTATAAAGGGCTGTCTCTTCGTAACGCTTAATTATCTTTATCTCTTTCTGCTATCACTAACTGATACATTCAAGTCTTTTAAAATACCATCATGCAAATTGTACACTAAGCCATGCACGGTAACATTTTGTTTAGCTAACCAAGCATTTTTAAGTACAGTAGTGTTACAAACATTGGCGACTTGCTCAATGACATTCAACTCGCAAAACATATTCATGCGCTCTTCTTCATCAACAATGCTGTCTAATTTTTGTTGATTGAAACGATAGACATCTTGAATATGTCGCAACCAATTATCGATTAAACCATGGCTTTCATTGTGAAAAGCCGCATTAACGCCACCACAGCAATAATGGCCACACACTATAATGTCTTTTACTTTTAAAATTTCAACAGCGTATTGAATAACCGATAAACAGTTAAGGTCGGTATGAATCACTTGGTTGGCAATATTGCGATGCACAAATACTTCGCCTGGCTGCATACCAAGTAATTCATTTGCGGGTACACGTGAGTCTGAACAGCCTATCCACAAGTATTGTGGTGTCTGTTGTTCAGAAAGATTTTTGAAAAAGCTAGGATTTGCTACGGTGATTTTATCTGCCCACTGTTTATTATTTTCAAATAAATGCTTTATTGTGCTCATGATTTTTACCTAAATGATTACGATTATAGACTGCGATTGTAATGAGTTAATGACATTTTATGTCAATAAAGAGATTAGTCAAAGTAAAATATGGTATTACCAGTAAATTACTATCTGGGTATAATGCTGGAAATTTACAGTAAAGAAGTACTCACATGACAAGTGCTGCAGCAATTCATATTTTGGTTACCATTTAATTAAAATCCTATACCGCAACTAAGTGTACTAAAGCTAAGTATACCCTAGTTAAAATACATTAGCGCAATCTTGAGTTGATGCTGTGGGTAAATAGATTATTATCGAGTCTGTTAGTCGAAAAAGCCACCATTGCGATCCTTGAGACTTTAAACCTCAAGGACAAGGGATTCGACAGAGCGGGCAGAAAGCCCTTCACTTAGAATCTTAACTTTTGCCACAGAGATCTCATCCCATTCATGATTTTTCTTTGATGTTTTTTGAACACTTGGCAACTTAACGGAAATAAAACATTAGTTAAAGCTTTATTTCCGTTGTTGTCAGGAAAGCTCACAAGGATAAAAGACAACATTACTCAAAGATATATATTCCAAACCCAGATATTGCCATACGGATATGGTTATCATTACCTATATCTAGCCTAATATCAGATATGCCATAAGGAAAATTAGGACTATGCCAAATAATTTTCCCTGTTAGCTTATCTATCATTTCAATTTTATAATCTTGTCGTTTCAAACTGTTACGACAACTACTGTCTAATGCAATACATGACAATATTTCTCGTTGTGGAATAAGTGTTCGGTAAGGAATAAAGCCTTGGTCACCTCTTTTTAGCACTTCCTTCGTCCATGTTAACGAGTCAATAATAAGATAGTTTTGTTGATGAGACTGAGTTTTGCTTGGTCCTGTATAATAAATAAGAATTTCTAACTGAGGATCTTCATCATACTGTATAAAACTGGTGTAAGCATCAACGCGACTTAAATCAATGCCAAACGATTCATCCAAGCCAGCAAATAATCTATTTAATTCACCATTAGAATAACTAAGTGCTTCTTTCGAATAACCAGTGATAACCTTAGTTTTATCACTTATGCTAGGAGAAATAAAAGCATAACCAAAACTAGACCAACTAGATTCACTCAATACTTTACCATTTTCAGTATTGATGATAACTTGATGAGGATAACTACCTGAAACTGATATTATTAATAGCCCAAAACCAAAATCTATATCTGCTATAACGTAATTTCTATAATCATTAGCAACTTCTGTTTGCCAAATAATTGTTCCGTTTTCATCATATTTCATAATCTCATTTTTATTATTTGCACCAAAAGTTTTGTGATGCGTGTAATAAAATAAACCCTCAGGACTTTTTTCTGAACCAATAACATCACCTATTGGTATTTCTATTTCTGCAGGGCTTGTAAAAGGGGAGAAAGTAACTAGCCTGGCAGCATCGTAACTATTATTATAGTTAATTGTGACGTTATCATTTTGAAAATTGACTACTCTCCCTCCACTCGAATATTGAGAACTTTTATAATTATTTTCACCAGTAAATGATGTCGACAGCGTTGTGCCTGATAAGTTAATTGCCGACAGGTTCCAAGTATTGCTGAGACTGATATGATTGTAATACAGTATTTCATCAATATTATCGCCGTCTAAATCCATTACAGAGATAATGCTTTGATACATAAATTCCATACCCTCGGGGATGGTTAATAGCTGCTCCTGATGATTTAAGTCATTGTCAAAATTTACAAGCACCCAATTGTTGTCCCCCTTTTCATTCTCATAAAAATAAAGTAACTCATCCTCATCATCACCATCAAAATTTCCCACATGATAATTAGTAGATTCAAAGTTGGTTAAGGAAAAGGGAAATGAGACAAACTCATTATTTTGATATTTATATAGACTTAATTCACCATAATCATCTACTAGCAAGCTGCATTTACTTTCATCATTTAAGTTAAAAGTATCAAATTGTTGTCCGTGTTCTAATACGACTAATCTTTCGTTTTTCACCAGGTCTATGATAAAACTTTCACTTATAACTTCATCAATACCATCACCATTGAAGTCACAATAACCAACAAGTTCTCTATGAGATTGATTAGATTGGTAAAGTAATTCGCTATTGTCTATCGAATAAACTACAACATCTACTACCGCGTTCTCGTTATATGCCAATAATTCAACCCCAGCTTGATTATTCATATCTTTGAATGTGAACGTGCCCCACACGTTATATTGGTGTGCAGCAAATAAAGTGAGTTCTTTTGTTGCTCCATTCATTAGCCAAAGTTCATTTCTATCAATTATGTCAATGGCATCATTAAAATGAGTCAAAAAATGATCAGCGATGCCATCTTTATTGACATCATATTTTGCAGCATATTTGAAGTTGTTTGGTAGGTTTAAAACTGCCCAGCTCGCTTCAATATTGTCATTTTCATCTAACAAATATTCATAGGGAATATTTGTAGAGGAAGTAGCACTAACAAATGCTGTAAAATGTTCTCTATTATTCGTATCCCGATATGTTTGTATTTGGGTACTCCACGAGATTTGATCAAAAATATCTTTAGTTCGCAATTTAGTGATATTATGATTAGTACCACTGGCTATTTTAGTTGAGCCGCTCAGTCGATTATTTTTATCGGAATTTAATACTTCAACAGCAAAATTGACATCTGTTGTTACACCAAAATCAGGTATATGAGCATTCCAAGTAATTAATCCCTCTTGATTTACTTGCATACCAGACGGACCGTAAGCTAGTCGATATTCAAAAGGTTTATCGAACTGGTCATTGTCCATGTCTATTTGGGCACTGAATGCTCCATCGATAACTATAGAAGCAGTTAATTCATTTATGTTGCCACTGGGAAGGCCCTTCTCAACTGTAATAACCTTTGTTGTTTCAATAGCTGCTGATTGATTATCATCTACAACAAGCCTTATAGTGTAATTTCCCGGAAGATCACCAGAAAAAAGAGTATCAACGCTTTGTGTGATTGACCAAGTAGCACCTTGCGGAGCAGATATAATATCCCAATAAAAAGCAAGAATATCATAGTCAGGATCACTTGAATCACGAGATGAAAGTGTTATTTCAACATTTCTATCGGTAGTGTAGGAATTTGCAGATATTAAGGCTGATGGTATTTCATTAGTATCGTCAAAAATAGAAGCAGGTGGATCAATCAACGAAATACTTTGTGGAATAGTACCCTCACTATAAGTAATTACTATTTGATCTTGAAGGTATATATCGACGACAATTGAATTGTTACCGCTAATCTCCATACGCTGACCATTATCTTGACTATTAAAGAGATCTACGGTCGACAAGGTAAATTTACCAAGCTGCGAAAAATAAACATCCCCTTGATAATCAATTCCACGATTTTCTCCATGATGGTTAATGCTGGCTGTAAAATCATCAAAATAAATTTGCTCATTCAACTCATTTTGAAACATTATTTGGTAGGTAGCCGTTGTTTCAAAGTTTCCAGTCCTTTCACGAACTTTGACGTAACCAGATATAGTCATTTGCTCATTTAAAGTAAGATCTTCCATGGTGAGATCAGCTACAATATCCGTATCAGAAAGCACAGCATCTATTAACTTAATTAAGTGAACAGTAAGCGACCCATTGAGCAGAATTCCTTCTTGAACACAATTGTTATAGTCTACTCTAAATTCTTTATTAACTTTTATTTCAGTTGTAGTCACAGAGCCACTTTGGCAGACAATTTCATCTGAATTTTTAGAATCATCTTCAGATGGGTGAATAAGAAAATACTCAACCGTATCACCAAAGGCTAGTAAGTTTAAAAAATCTAGTGCAGATGTTACATCAAAAGATAAATTTGCAGCATCTTGCGGGAGTATATTGCTGACTGTAGTTATACCTTGGTAATCGGGCTTCACTAATACAGGAGCAGGTGGGTTAATAACAATTGGAGGTGAAGTAGGATTTTTTGTACCTACATCTCCACCTCCACCTCCGCAAGCAGTAATGGCTGTAATAATAATTATTGTCAATAATATACGTAAGCCAAAAACAAATTGTTTAACTGATTTCATGTGAGAAAATTTCCGTTTTTATTAGTATCAATTAAGGTTTATTACTAGAATAACTTGTAGAAAGTAAGCACGCAAATTAATTGTGTGTTCAGTGATAATAGAAATTTAGTTGCACATTTTACCATCAACAAATAGCTAAACAGTCTTTACATTGATAAATTAGTTAGACTTATCTTTGGGGTTTTAGTTATCTAAAGCTAGAACTCCGCAGTCGCCTTTGAGCTCAGGCTGTGTGAAAACTAATAAACAATAGTGCTGTTCGCGCACAATTTTCGCTCTGTTGTGAATGATAGCTACTTTTGCAACTATTGTAGGGATTCGGTGATTACTAATGAGATGGTAATCGTTGCAAACTGATTACGTTTATATGGGGATTTTTATCTATAATAGCGAGGTTTTCAGACCGAATGAAAGCGGTTATTGCCTAATTGCCTTCATCAAGCCAATAGTGCCTTTAATGGACATCATTCGTTTAAGGTTATAAGCGAGAACGTGCAGGTTAGTTTCTGTACTTACGTTTTTAAACGTTTCGTTAGATAATGAGTAGCGCCCATCCACATCTTTATGGTACCAAACGGATGCTCTACTGTTTGCTTTCGAATAAGCGGCGTGTCGCTCGCTTCCTTGAACCGATGGTGCATGGCATCAATCTCATTTTCATGTTCCCAACGTCGCATTTTTCTTGGCTCATTGCGTGAGCGAGTGCACTTTGCACGAATATCACAGTCTCGAAAAGCGACATGGTTTACATAGACTCGTATCTTTAAACCATCTTCCATGGCATTACGACGATAAGGCAATATATTCCCCGCAGGACAAGTGTATTCATCTTTCTTATTATCATATTTGAATTGGTTTTTGTTGAATATACCTGCTTTGTAGCGCCCGACGTGTCTCCTTTGGGTACAAGCATGTCAGCACTTGTATCGAGCACGTTTTTAATATCAACTCTGCTGTAATAACCTTTATCTGCCACAAAGGTAATATTAGTGGTTTCAAGCGCTTCTTGTACTTGACTGGCGACTAAATGGAGCTTGCCTCTATCTATCGATTGCGTAACTTCGTGGCTAATGATCAAGTGGTGTTGGGCATCTACGGCAGATTGTACGTTGTAGCAAACTTGTTGCACCATGTTGCTCGTTTTCATGAGCCTTGAATCAGAATCGGTGAGTGATAATTACTTGTCAGGATGCTCATTCACTTTTCTTTCAATATCGGCTAATTCAGCGAGTCTCTTCTTCATCCATACCACTTTTTCATACATGACCGTGACATCTTCATCAGAATATTCCTGTTTATCCTTATCCGCTAAAATCGCTAAGTAGTGAGCAATACTTGCATCAAATCGAGCAATTAAGTCCTTTGCTTTTTTGGGAGTGTAGGTCTTTTTTTTATTGTTCACAGCTTTGAACTTACTACCATCAATGGCAATTATCACATTGGTAAACATATTCATTTCACGGCATAGCTGGACAAACTGACGACACGTATTCTTAATACCTGTGCTGTTGTTTTTTCTAAAGTCTGCGATGGTTTTAAAGTCGGGGGTTAAACGCTCTAGTAGCCACATTAACTCAACATTGCGGTGGCTTTCTTTTTCTAATCGACGAGATGATTGAATACGATTCAAGTAACCATAAATATAGAGTTTGAGCATCGTTCCTAGATGGTAACATGGGCGGCCTGTTGCTTTGGTTTTGACTTTTTCAAACCCTAATAAATCTAAGTCTACACTATCAACAAATACATCAATGACTCTGACAGGGTTTTCATCGGTAACAAAGTCATCCAATGCTTCCGGGAACAGGGTAGCTTGAGTTCTGGGTTGGCCTTTTATGTGATGAGACATTGGCGGTAATCTCCTGCTTTGGCTTACCGCTTTATTATACTAAATCCACTCGTTGACTTGGATCCCCTGCTAAGACCGATTGATCATATCAATTGTTTACTAAGTCCAAAAGGTGATCAAAACTGAGTTTGCACACGCCCTGGGCTTATAGTTATCTGTCAGATTTAGTAAAACTCCAAGGTTTAGAATCTCAAGCGCTAATCTGACTTAATACAATGTAGTCTAGTTAAAAGTACCTCAGCTTTAATCAAGGTGATTAAACCTTACCCGTTAGAGTCTTCTTTATCTAATGCCTGATTACGTTGCTTCATCTTCTCAAGTTGCTCAGGAGTTAAATTAAACTTTTTTGCCGATTTTTTTAATAAAAATATGCCACCAACAACAATACCTAGCGCTAAAATCGTAATAATAATTGCCATAGTTAATCAGCCCTTTTATGGATATTTGTGATAAATAATAATAGTAACGTTGTTTATTTACAGGTTACTTACCCTAGCAGATTACACTATTATAATAATGATTTCTTGGACAATACTTATGAATAACCGCTTAAGCATTAAACTTTTTATGCCAATATTTACCTTTGGTATCATTTTTTTGTTAGCGCTGCTATTTGCTCCCGAGAGTTTAAGTAAATACAGCGTGTTAGCGATAATTTTTGTACTTGTGCTATTACAAGTTACAGCAAGTTATACCAGTTTAATTAAGTTTGTGATCATGTTGTGCGTAGGAAAAAAAATCAGGGCAAGGTGCTCAATTGAGCAATAGCTGGCTATTGGGAGTGAGAGCAACGATGCCATGGAGTATTTTAACCAGCAAAAGTGGGCAATAATTTAGTGAAATTGATATTATTTGTTTTCATCAAAATTGTTAACACAACGAATAAAATCGCTTAAAAACTACCTTGATTTAGTTGTTAGTACTGAGCAAGCTCCCTCTAAACCGTTAAGTGACTCAAACAAGGATGATCTAGCAGAAGTTATAAATGAGCTTAGTGGCTTTATTGTTGGTTTGGCGGATGTTATAAGTGAAATTCGCAGTGAGTCTGAAGTGCTTAGTCAAGGCTCTAATAGATTGGCACTGCAAATGAAAGAATCTGTTGACTCTGTGAATGAGTCTGTTGGCCAAGTGGAGCAAATGGCGTAATCAATAGAGGAGGTTGCTAGTACCTCTGCTACTTTATCAAATAGTGCAACGCAAGTGAGCGAAACAACCAGTGTTGTGATGAGCACTTTAAATCATGGTGTTGACTCCTCAAATACTAGCCAAGAAACTATAACCTCTTTTGCTGGCGAGGTTGAAAGTATGGCCACTGATTTGGCGTTATTACAAGAAGAGAGTGCTCGCATAGGCTCAGTATTAGATGTAATACGAGGAATTGCCGAACAAACAAACTTATTAGCATTAAATGCTGCTATTGAAGCTGCACGTGCAGGAGAACAAGGTCGCGGTTTTGCGGTTGTTGCCGATGAAGTGAGAGCTTTAGCTCATCGCACACAAGAGGCTACGGTTGAAATTTAATCTATGGTTGAAGGATTGCAGGCTAAAACAATAAATGCTGTTGCGGCTGTCTCCAGAGGTCAAGAGTTATCACAAACAAGTTTGTCTCAATCAGCAGAGGTTGTTTCTGCTCTAGAGGAAATAGGCCAAGCTTTTAAAAAAGTTGATACTTTAACATCGAAAATTGCCAATGGTAGCCAAGATCAACAAAGTGCTACTGCCTCCATTAATGACAATATGATGGAAGTGGTCTCTTTAAACCGGGAAATTAATGACGGTTTATCTACCGTTGCCGAAGATACTCAACAACAGCAACAAACGTCTGCTGAAATTGATGTGACGTTAAATCGGTTTTGTGTCTAATAAAGTAGAGCGCTCGCCTAAGTAAGCTAGTATTTCTCTGAAGAAAGCTCACTTAGGTTTTAGTGTCTTGATTGCGTTGTTTTGCTAACAATTGTAGTTGTCTAGATTGCTCATGCAAACTGGTGCGCACAAGTACTTCTCTGTCGTCTTCGCGGATAAAATGAAAAATAGTTTTATGTTGGTAACTATCGTCTAATTTGGTTACTTCAATCACTTCTCCATAACAGTAAACGGCGCAGCTTTGAGCTAATAGAAAAATTTTCATTTCTATAAGTTGACCAACTTCAAAAGTATTTTTGGCAGTAAATAATACTCCTCCACCACCAAACTCAATACCTTGATACCTGTGTTGTTCTTGGTCTTGTTGGCTTAATATATAGCCCATCAGTAAATTGATTTTTTCACTTTGATGATTTAAAAAATCAACCAGTTGACTTGCTACGCCTGATAAACCTTGTAATGGGCGAAGTGCGGCTTGATCTATGGTGGTGATCTCGCTGGCCATTTTAAAGGGCGCAGGCATACCCGCCATAAATTGTTCAAAAGAGATCACTTTAGTTGCATCAAGGGGAAATATATTGATGCTAAACTCATTCGCGATTGAAAAAAATTCATGGTATTTGGCAAGCTTTTGCTCAGTTGTTTCTTTATCTTGGTTCATTGTAGCCTTTTCGTCATTTCGCTTGATATAAAAAATCATTGAATAACAAACTTATAGCAGAAAATTAGCCTGCTAAACACTTTTTATTGCAATGATTAAATATTACATTTAACTATAGCGTGAAAAAGTATTGGCTGTGTTAAGCTTGCAGTTAGTAATCATAAGAAAATTTCTTAGTAATAATATCAAATGTTTCAACCTGTTAGTTTATTTATTGGTCTACGTTATAGCCGCAGTAAAAATCGAGCTGGCTTTATCTCTTTTATTACCTTCTTTTCTACTGTTGGTATTTTGCTTGGCGTTGCCTCTTTGATCACTGTTGTTTCTGTGATGAATGGCTTTGAAGGTGAGCTAAAAAAACGTATTTTAGGTATTGTACCTCATGTTGTTGTCACCAGTAATGAGGCTAATCATCATGACAAACTTCCTCTGTGGCAAAAACTCAGAGAGCAATTGCTTGCACAAAAGCACATTAACCAAGTCACCCCATTTTTAAGCAGTGAAGCGCTTATTCAGTCTCCTGATAATATACAAGGGGTGATGCTTCAAGGGATTATGTCGGATTTTGAGCAAGGTAATATTATTAGTGACCACATGGTTGCAGGCTCATTATCAAGTCTGTCTGAACAAGCTTATGCCATAGTCTTAGGGCGCTCATTAGCGAGTAAATTGAAAATATCCTTAAATGACACTGTTCGAATTGTGTTACCTAATAAAACCATTTTTACCCCAATGGGGCGTATGCCAGTGCAACGTACTTTTACGGTAACGGGTATTTTTGATGTTGGCTCACAAGTTGATGATGCCATGGTGTATGTGCATAGTAAGTATGGCGCTAAGTTATTAAGGCGTAAAGGTGATGGTATTGGCCAGTTACGTTTGTATTTAGACGATGCCTTCAATGCCGATAAAGTAGTTCAAGAATTAACTCAAAGCCCCAGTTCTGAATTAATGGTTAATAGTTATCAAAAGTTAACTTTTACCACTTGGAATGATAGTCAAGGGGCGCTTTTTTCTGCTGTTAATATGGAGAAAAAAATGATGTGGTTAATGTTAAGTTTAATTGTTGCCGTTGCCGCTTTTAATATTGTTTCAGCCCTCGTTATGGTGGTGGTGGAAAAAAAAGGAGAAATAGGTATTTTGCAAACGTTAGGCTTATCGAAAATGGGTGTGGTTAAAATATTTATTACCCAAGGCATGGTGAATGGTTTATGGGGCGTTAGTTTAGGCAGCATTTTAGGCGTGTTATTAAGTCAATACTTAAACGATATTCTGGCTGTTTTTGGCGTTAATATTTTTGGTACAGGCTATGCCATGCAGCAGTTACCTATACAGTTAGAAGTCACTAATGTTGTGGTTATTGCTATTTCAGCGTTAGTAATGAGCTTTATTGCAACATTATACCCAGCTTTTCAAGCGTCAAATACTCAACCGGCAGAGGTGTTACGTAATGAGTAAAGTTTTACATTGTAGTCAATTATCTAAGTCATATTTTCAAGGTGAAATAGAAACTCCAGTATTAGATAAACTTGAATTGAGCGTAGAAAAAGGCGAGTTACTAGCCATTGTTGGTAGCTCAGGCTGTGGTAAAAGTACTTTTTTACACCTTGCTGGCGCATTAGATTTACCTAGCTCTGGCGAGGTTTTTATTAATGATACTAATATTTTAACGTTATCAGATAAGCAAAGAGCCGCCTTTCGTAATCAGCATATTGGTTTTATTTACCAATTTCACCATTTGATGATGGAGTTTACCGCCCTTGAAAATGTTGCCATGCCGTTGATGATTCGCGGCGATAGCCCTAAACAAGCGATGAAAGCAGCCAGCGAAGTGTTAGCTCAAGTAGGTCTGGCGCATCGAAGTGGTCATAGACCGAGTGAACTATCTGGTGGTGAGCGTCAACGAACTGCGATAGCACGAGCATTAGTCACGAAACCTGCACTCATTTTAGCCGATGAGCCGACGGGAAATTTAGATAGCGACACCGCCGAGCAAATTTACCAGCTCATTAGGCAATTAAACCAAAGTGTGCAAACTAGCTTTGTTGTTGTTACGCATGACATTGCCTTAGCAATGCGTATGGACAGACAACTTAAACTTGATCACGGCAAGTTAGCGCCATTTGTACCAGCTCAAGTCTATGTTGAAGCAAGCGCTGATGAACAAAAGCAAGGTACGCATGTTTAAACCTTTAAGTATTTTTTTAGCACTACGTTATGTTCGTAGTCGACACAAGCGTGGGTTTTCTAGCTTTATTTCTGCCTCATCAACAATTGGTATAGCGTTAGGTACTTTGGTGCTTATAATGGCTTTAAGTACCATGAACGGCTTTGAGCGTGAGTTGGCACAAAGGCTACTTTCTATTGTGCCTCATGCTGAATTGATGTCGGTGAATAAACCTATTAGTCATTGGCCCAGCAGTGTTAAACAAGTGCAAGCTAACAGTCAGGTTGTTGCTGCTGCACCCGTTATTAAATTAACAGGCATGATGCAGCATAAAGCCAATTTAAAGGCATTAGAAGTTAGAGGTGTCGATCCTAATCTAGAGACACTTGTCTCAGATATAGATAGCTATATTATTGAAGGGAGTTGGCAAGCTCTTGCTAATAAGGGTGTTGAGCAACAAACTCAAGGTATTATTATTGGCGCAGGCGTTGCCAAGAAACTGGCTGTAAAGCTGGGTGATACAGTACAATTGTTATTGCCTTCCTCATCACAAATGTCTGAGCAGGCTAAAGGTCAACAACTGTTTGCTGCGCCAATAAAGCGTCATATGCAAATAGTAGGTATTTTCAAATTTGGCGGCACCATTGATGAAACTTTAGCGTATATTTCTTTACAGCAAGCCTCAGATATCAAGGGTTACCAAGCCGGTGAAGTGGAGGGGGTTCGCCTAAAGTTTAATAATGTTTTTGATGCACCCAATATTGCTAGGCAAATAGCCTACAACTTTAATCATTATGTTTATATTATCGATTGGACTCGTAGCCAGGGGCATTTATTTAACGATATTCAATTGGTTCGTATGGTGATGTTTATTGTCCTAGTGTTAGTGATTGCGGTAGCAAGTTTTAATATTGTTTCTACCTTGATTATGGCGGTGAATGAAAAGCAAGGAGATATTGCTATTTTAAAAACCATGGGGGCACCTGCCAGTGTTATTATGCTGACTTTTATTTATCAGGGCTTAGTTAATGGTATTTTAGGTAGCTTAATAGGGGGGGCTCTCGGTGTTTATTTAGCTACAAACCTTGCTGATATTGTGATGTTTTTTGAGCAACTCTTTTCTATGCAGTTATTATCAGCTGATGTCTATTTTATTGATCATATTCCTAGCCAGTTACATATGCCTGATGTTTATATAACTGTGATTACGGCACTTATTATGTCTTTGTTGGCGACTATATACCCCGCATGGCGCGCCACTAAAGTTGAACCAGCACAAGTGTTAGGACAATTGTAAGTTTATATTTATTTTTCTAGTCGCTATTTATTGCAAATTCGCCGTAAAAAATACTCAAATATACTTATATATTCCGTTTTTTCGCCTTGGATTTGCTTCAAATAACTTAAATCAAAACAAACATTATCTTGAAATTTAGACAAAAAAAAGCCCACAAAATTTTTTGCGGGCCAACTCAAATATCAATTTGATAGAAGGAAGTCTTTTTCAAAGAGAAAGCTCCAAGAAACATGCCAGAGAGAAAAAATAACAAGGTATCTAATCAACGTTTCTGGCTAAAGATGTCTCTATGGGGAAGAGTAAATTCATCATTGCGCTAGCTTTAGCAGCTAAACCAGAAAACAAGGCTAGTGTAGACGCAGGTAATTTTTTTGACAAACTAAAAAAAATACCTTTACACATTAGAAAAACTAATGCGAATATTTCCCTGTTTTTTTGTGGTCTTACGTGTTTGTTTGTTTGTCAAGTTTGCCTCTGGCTTGGTAGGTGGATATTTGGTTTTATTGAATAAACCTTTTGCCGATGAGTAAATTGATTAGAGATTAGTTATTTTAGTTTTTTAATACGCAGGCTTTTTTTGAAAAATTTAATTTTTTGTTGTGAAAATGTAATTATTCATGTTTAACGTCTTGTTTGTCTATTAGGTTATCTATTACTATAGATTCATCTTTCAATTAGCCTTTAAAACCCTGCTGTAAATGCCTAATACCAGTCAAAACTACTCTGTAAGAGTTTACTATGAAGACACCGACGCTGGCGGGATCGTTTATTATGCCAATTATTTAAAATTTTTTGAGCGGGCAAGAACAGAGTGGTTACGAGCACTTGGTATAAATCAAACAAAATTTTTAGAACAAAAGATAGGCTTTGTGGTCAGAAAGGTTGAAATGGACAATGTTGCTTCGGCAAAGTTAGATGACCTACTTGAGGTAAACTCCACTATTACTACGCTTAAACGCGCTAGCTTAGTTTTTCATCAACAAATAACCAACCAAGCGCAACAAGTAATATGCACCGCAACCGTGCGTGTTGCCTGTGTTAATTTTCAAAGTACAAAGCCTGTGGCTATCCCAGAATCTATATTAGGAGCGTTTAAACGTGTCTGCTGAATTTTCAATTTTTGAACTTATATTAGAAGCCAGCCTATTGGTTAAATTTGTTATGTTAACCCTACTTGGTTTTTCTATTGCTTGCTGGGCAATGATTTTTCAGCGACGACAAGCATTAAGCCTTGCCAAAATGCAGTTGAAAGAATTTGAAGATAAGTTCTGGAGTGGTGCAGACTTAAGTAAGTTGTATAACGAAATTTCTGTGAAAAACCAGATTCAAGGCATTGAAAGTTTATTCGTGGCAGGTTTTAAAGAATTTGCCCGTTTACGTAAAAGTAAAATAAATGATCCTCATACCATAGTTGATGGCACTCACCGCGCCATGCGTGTGGCATTATCACGTGAAGTTGATAGTTTAGAAACTCATTTACCCTTTATGGCCACGGTCGGCTCTATTAGTCCTTATATTGGTTTATTCGGAACGGTTTGGGGCATCATGAATTCTTTTATTGGTTTAGGCTCTGTGCAACAAGCCACCCTATCTATGGTTGCCCCAGGCATTGCCGAAGCACTTATTGCTACCGCGATGGGGCTATTTGCCGCTATTCCAGCTGTGATGGCATTTAATCGTTTCAGTCATAAAGTTGAAAAGCTAGAAAACAGCTACGGTAACTTTATGGACGAGTTTTCTAGTATTTTACAGCGTCAATCCGTTATTGGGCCGCAAGCATAATAAAGGGCTAGAACCATGTACCAAAGAGTTAGACGCCGTAAAGTTGCTGAAATCAATGTGGTTCCTTACATTGACGTGATGTTAGTGCTGCTTATTATTTTTATGGTGACAGCGCCATTAATCACGCAGGGAGTAAAAGTCGACTTGCCTCAAGCTGCCGCTGAGCCGTTAGACAAAGACACCAAGCCGCCGCTGGTGGCATCTGTTGACGCTCAAGGTTTGTACTATATTACCTTGGGTGCTAATGATAAAGAGCCTTTGTCAGCGGAGGAGGTCGCCACCTTAGTTAAAGCACACTTAATGGTTAACCCCGACACTCCCGTCGTTGTTAATGGTGATGGAGCTGTTTCTTATGATGCAGTGATCCAGCTGATGGTGTTATTGCAAACCGTTGCTGGTGTACCTTCGGTGGGCTTAATGACTGATTCAGTGGAGAAATAAAGTGAATCAAAAGTATGATCGCTCCACACTCATTAAAGCTATTTGGCTAAGTGTTGCCTTGCATATAGGTTTGCTTGCCATTTTGTTTATGGGGAACTTTAGTACCGATATCAAGCCAAAAACAAGTTCGGCTGTTGCGGAGCAAGTTAAGCCAATAAAAGCCACTGTTGTTGATGCTGATAAACTACAAAAAGCCATCAATAAAATTAAAAAACAAAAAGCTGATGACAAAGCGTCAGAGAAAAAACGTCTTAGAGATATAGAAAGGCGCGCCAGTGAAGCGAAAAAACGCCGTGCCAAAGAAGAAGCGCGAATTAAAAAATTAGAAAAGCAACGTAAGAAAAAAGAGCAAGAGAAAAAACGTGCCGATAAAGCTGCAAAAGAGTCTGTTGCTAAGGCTAATAAAGCAGAGCAATTAAGAAAACAAAAAGAACAAGAAAAGCAAAAAGCTGAGGATGCGGCTGCACAAGCTCGTTCTAAACGACTAAAAGCAGAAGCGGCAGCGAAAAAAGCTGATGAGATTCGTAAAAAGCAAATCGCCGAGCGTAAACGTAAAGAAAAAGCAGCTGCCGATAAGGCCGCACGCGAGAAATTGTTAGCTGAGCAAATGGCTGCAGAAATGGCAACGCGAAATAAAGCCCGTAAGCAGCAAATGATGTCGGAAGTACAACGCTTTGGCGCACTGATAACTAGTATGATAGATCAACGAATGATAAAAGATCGCTCTACTATGGAAGGAAAGTCTTGTAAATTAACCATAAGTCTTGCACCATCAGGAAATGTGCAGTTTGTTTCTAGCGGTACAGGGGAACGTGTAGTATGTGATGCCGCTAAGCAAGCTATTTATAAAGCTGGCACTTTACCTGTTTCTAAAGATCCTGAAATCTTTAAAGAAATGAGTAAAATAGGCGTTACTGTTGAACCTGACTTTTAACTGAATATATTTAACCAAAATATTAAATAAAAATAAGTGAACAATGAAAATTAAATTACTCCTTGGACTGTTTATAACCTTACTATCTACTTCTGCTATGGCGACACTAGAAATAGTCATCACTGGCGGTATAGATAGTGCTCGCCCAATTGCAGTACTGCCTTTCCAATGGCAAGGAAATGGTGAGGTGCCCGAACAAGTTTCGAAAGTGATCAGTGATGATTTATTGCGTAGTGGTAAATTTAGTCCAGTGAAAGCAAGTAAGTTTCCTCAACTGCCGACATCGGCTGCAGGTATTGACTACAGTGCTTGGGCTAATATCGGCGTTGAAGCCGTATTGATTGGGCAGATTCAAGAAGCCACAATCGGTAGGTATCAAGTTAGTTATAAATTAGTCGATGTTATTCGTGGTCAAATCACCGGTGGACAAGCTTCCATGTTAAGTAATGGCGAACTGGTACAAACACGTGATCACATATTAAGCCAAGGTGGTGCGCAAATAAGTAGTGAGCAATTTCGCCGTTATGCCCATACTATCAGCAATGCTGTTTACCAATCATTAACTGGCAGCAAAGGGGCGTTTTTGACCCAGATTGCCTATGTTATTGTTCGTGATCAAGGAAAGTACCCGTATCAACTAGCTTTTGCTGATTATGATGGCTTTAACGAACAAGTATTGTTAAGTTCCAATGAACCCTTAATGTCGCCATCATGGCATCCTGATGGGGAACAATTGGCGTATGTTTCATTTGAAAATCGTCAGGCACAAATTCATACCATGAATATATATACTGGTCAGCGAAATTTGATCAGCTCTTATAAAGGTATCAATAGTGCGCCAAGGTTCTCTCCAGATGGCAAGAAAATGGCTATGGTACTATCAAAAGATGGTAACCCTGATTTATATGTAATGACGTTAGCAACCAAAAGCTTACGTCGAGTAACCCATAACAGAGCCATAGACACTGAACCAAGTTGGTCACCAGATGGTAATTCTTTGGTATTTAGTTCAGAACGGGGTGGTAAACCGCAGCTATATCGCGTAAATTTAGTCGATGGTAAAGTTAGACGCTTAACTTTTGATGGTGAGATGAACCTAGGTGGTTCAATTACTCCTGATGGTCAGCAACTAATAATGGTCAATAGAACACGTGGTCAATACCGACTTGCTAAACAAGAATTAGACTCCGGTTTATTTCAGGTGTTGACCAAAACGCGTTTAGATGAATCGCCTAGTGTTTCGCCTAATGGCGGAATGATAATATACTCAACCTTGTATAATAAAAGGCAAGTATTAGGGTTAGTGTCGGTTGATGGGCGTTTTAAAGCGCGTTTACCTGCACTGGATGGGCAAGTGAAGTCACCCGCTTGGTCACCATTTTTGTAACTAAAACATAATAAAAGTTTTTGTAGGCTCTTTTATAAGGCTTAAATCATCTAATAAATGAAAATAATTTTAAATTACTCTCTTAGTAAATAAGGAAAAATAACATGCGCTTAAACAAAACACTAAAAAATGCAGCCATAGCTTTACCACTTTTAGCACTAGCAGCTTGTAGCTCTAATGATAGCAGTGACGAGCAAAGCACTGTTGATACTAATGCTAAAATTGTTGCTCAACAAGAAGCAGCCGCTGCTGAAGAAGCAGTAAGAGTTACAGCCGCAAAGCGTGCAGCTGAAATTAAAGAGCAAAAGCGTCAAGAGCTAGCTAAACTTCGCTCTGAGCATATTGTTTATTTTGATTTTGATGTATCGAATGTTAGCGATGAATATGCAAGTGTTTTAGATGCTCATGCTAAATATTTAACGGCTAATGCTAACGTTAAAGTATTAATTGAAGGTCATGCTGATGAACGTGGAACACCAGAGTACAATATTGCGCTAGGCGAACGTCGCGCTAAAGCCGTAGTAACCTATTTAGAAAACATGGGTGTAACAGCTGAACAATTGTCAGTGGTTAGCTACGGTGAAGAAAAGCCTATGGTTAAAGATCGCTCTGAAGATGCTTTCGCTAAAAACCGTCGCGCTGTCATTGTTTATTAATAGCTGTTTACTAATAACTGTGTGTTAATCGCTACTTACTAATAGCTGTATATTAGTAAGTAGCTAGATGCTAAGTAACCGTTTAGTAATACCCTTAGTTATAGATAGGTCAATAAATGAAACTAGCCTTTCCAAAAAGAACGGCTTTATTTGGCATTATGCTAACTGCTGGCGCATCTGTTGCGCTAGCGGCTCAAGCGCCAGTTATAGACGTTAGTTCACCAAGCCAAACTTTACCCGCCGTAGGTTCTCTAGCCGAACAATTAGCTAGCGTAGAACGTAAACTTGATTCTAGAAATAGGTCTCAAGTTAACATCCAGCGTCAACTTGATGATATGCAAACTCAAGTAAATGAATTGCGTGGTGTTACTGAATTACACACACATCAGTTATCTCAAGTACTTGAGCGTCAACGTGAGCTATATCAAGAGCTTGACAGGCGTGTAAGTGAAGCTCTAAAGCCAACAGCACAAGTTCCCAGTGCGATTGCCGTTGACGCTAGTGTAGTTTCTCAAAATTACAGCAGTGATTTAACTGAAAATGAATCTTACGACAAAGCACTTAACCTTGTACTTAAAGAGAAGCGCTATGAAGAGGCCATTCCTGCCTTTCGTCGTTTCAATCAAAATTACCCGCAATCATCTTATGCGCCTAATGCTCATTATTGGCTAGGGCAGTTATTGTTTAATAAGGGTGAGTTAGCACAAGCAGAGCAAGAGTTTGCTAAAGTGGTAGCGCAGTTTAACGACTCTAGTAAAAGACCTGATGCACTACTGAAACTAGCTATGGTAGCTCAGCAGCAAAATAACTCTGTTAAAGCGATAAAATTTTATCGGCAACTATTGAATGAATACCCAGATTCAACATCAGCGCAATTGGCAAAACCACGTTTAGAGAGTTTAATACAGTAGAACTTAATTTTTATTGTCGATAAATGTGGCGCTTTGCTGTGTTTTTAGACAAACAAAAAATAATAGCTAAAAAAACGAAATTTGTTGTTGCACTAAATTTTTATATCAGTATCATATGCGGCGCGTTGAGGCACCAACCTCATCGCAATGTCGGCCGTTAGCTCAGTTGGTAGAGCAGTTGGCTTTTAACCAATTTGTCGAAGGTTCAAATCCTTCACGGCCGACCACTTTTAAAGCCTTTAAACAGCAAGTTTAAAGCAGAATGAAATACCTTAGTAGGTATGTTGGTATAAACACCAGCAACACAATATGTCGGCCGTTAGCTCAGTTGGTAGAGCAGTTGGCTTTTAACCAATTTGTCGAAGGTTCAAATCCTTCACGGCCGACCACTTCTCTTTTCATCATTATCAAAAATAATACCAAGGCTTTTAACCAATAAGCCAAGTTATCTCGAAGGTTCAAATCCTTCACAGGCGAGTACTTCTCTTTTTTATCATTACCCTTTTAAACATTTCAGGTTAATTTACACTTTTTAGTAATAACCTTAGTCTTATAAATAATAGTAATAAAGCTATAGTACACATTCCTTCTGTATTCCTTTATAATTGCCGCGTTTTAAAACAACTTGTTTTGTAAAAAATAGCAGAGATTAATCATGAGCCAAACTAATTTAGCCGTCGACTTTGACTTTCAATTTCCAGCAAAGCCTAAGCCTTTGTCTAGCGATGAAAAAGTTCAATATAAAGAAAAAATCAAACGACTACTAAAAGAAAAAAATGCCGTTTTAGTGGCTCATTTTTATACTGACCCTGAAATTCAAGCACTTGCCGAAGAAACAGGAGGCTGTGTCGCAGACTCATTAGAGATGGCTCGTTTTGGCAATCAACACCCGGCAGATACCTTAATTGTTGCAGGTGTTAAATTCATGGGGGAAACAGCTAAAATTTTAACCCCTGAAAAAACCGTGCTTATGCCTGAACTGGAAGCAACGTGCTCACTAGATTTAGGCTGTCCTATTGAAGAGTTCTCTGCGTTTTGTGACCAGCACCCAGAACATACTGTTGTTGTGTACGCAAATACCTCTACTGCTGTTAAAGCACGTGCAGATTGGGTTGTTACCTCAAGTATCGCCTTAGAAATTGTTGAAATGCTAGAAAGCGAAGGTAAGCCTATTCTATGGGGACCTGATCGCCACCTTGGTTCATATATAGAAAAAGAGACAGGCGCAGACATGTTGATGTGGCAGGGTGCCTGTATCGTTCATGATGAATTTAAAGCCAATGCTTTACGAGATTTAAAAATTCAATACCCAGAAGCGGCTGTTTTGGTTCACCCCGAATCCCCTGCCAATGTTGTTGAAATGGCTGATGCTGTTGGCTCTACCAGTCAATTGATAAAAGCTAGCCAAGAAATGCCAAATCAGCACTTTATTGTTGCTACCGATAGAGGTATTTTTTACAAAATGGAACAAGCTAATCCAGAGAAAACTTTTGTTGCTGCACCAACCGGTGGAAATGGCGCAACGTGTCGTAGTTGTGCTAATTGCCCTTGGATGGGAATGAATGGCTTGAAATCTATTGCAGATGCACTAGAAAGCTCGCGAGGAAAAGAGATTAATGTTGATGCTAACCTTGCTGAAAAGGCATTAATACCACTACATAGAATGTTAAATTTTGCCGCTGAGAATAAATTAAAAGTAAAAGGTAATGCCTAAATAAGCTAAGTAGACTCTATTTTAACCAATAGCTTGGTTTTATTCACTTATTGCTTATTTAGACTTGCGTGTTATGTACTTTTTCTCTACCATAGCGCAGCTTTAGAATTAAAGTAATCTGGTGAGCTGGCTGAGTGGCTGAAGGCGCACGCCTGGAAAGTGTGTTTAGGTTTACCCCTAACGAGAGTTCGAATCTCTCGCTCACCGCCATATTCTATTAAAAATCAATGACTTAAAAGTTAATTTTTATCCTCCTTGGGGACTTTTAATAATCTAACTTAAAAGTATCCCGAGATCTCCTTGGGATCTCCCTTTCAAAAATAATATCTATCAATACTGGTTACGATCTTAATGTGAGGTTGTATGCTATCTATTGAAAAAGCAAAAACGTTCTGTAAACAAAATGGAATTAAAGGATTAGATATTCGCGGAAGCAATTCGATTCGAATTGTCATCAAGAAAAATAATCAACGATTTAACTTTAGTTTAGATAACGCTTCTTTAACCACCGAAGGTTTATTGCTAGCAGCTGCTAAAGTGATTGAGTTGAAAAAACTCGCCAAATATAGTTATCCTGAATTCATCAAAGCGCATCAGCAGCAAGATTTACCACCCTTAGCACTTGCACCGCTGACAAAACCGATAGAACCTCCAAAGAAAGTTCAAAAACCACTTCAACAGTTCATCGACTGCTTTTATCTCTCAAAAGAAAACATACTCGCGCCGTCCTCAATAAGTCATTACCGAAAGAAGATAGATCGATACATAGTGCCAAAATTTGGTTTAGTTCCTGTAGAAGAGATCAAGCCGATGTAAATCCAAAGTTGGGTTTTAAAAGACTTAAGTCACTTATCTAATAAAACCATTAAAGACTTAGTGTGTTTTTTAAATCAAATCTTTACCCAAGCAATTGTAGATGAAGCAATTTCTATCAATCCCTTAGATAAACTAAAAGCTAGTAAAGTATTAAAGCTTAAGGCCACGCCCCCTGAAAGGGAGCCTTTCAGTCATGACGAAATACACCAAATAATAACAAGCCCAACACCACGGCAAAGTGAAATTAATATGTTCCACTTTAACTGCTTTACAGGGCTGCGTATTAGCGAATTAATGGCACTTTCATGGTCAGATATCGACTTAAACAAAGGAACGATCTCAGTAACTAGAGCTGTTGTAGATAGGGTTTATAAGTCACCCAAGAACCTCTCTAGTAAACGCACTATAAATCTAATGCCACAGGCAATATCTGTGTTGTTAAAGCAGCAAAAGCTACCAATGATTACCCCTTGTGAATTGAAAGTCTTAAATGCTGATAATAAAAGTTTTCGAAAAGAGCAGGTGAGTTTTGTTTTTTATAATAGTCAGACCTTATTACCATTTATCTACGATGGAGAGTATAGATTAGGGTTCTTTCGACCACACCTGAAAAGGGCTGGGGTTAAATATCGAGGCGCAAACCAAACAAGGCATACTTATGCCTCCCACCTTGTATCTGCGGGTTTGCCGCTAACATGGATAGCTAAACAGATGGGACATACAGGAATAAAGATGATTGAAAAGCACTATGCCAAGTGGATGCCTACTCATGAAGACAAGTACACTGATTTAGCCAGTAAAGCATTTTAACTAGTAATTAACTTAACCTCTCAATAGTCAATTTTCCCCAACACAGAACCTTATTAGTTTTGAACTTAATCAATCAAAACTAATAAGGAATGTTATGGAAGATAAGATAGAACAGAACAAGATATTACAAATGAAACTTCAACGTATGTTGAGAGCAACACATATTTTAAGTGAGGTTACTCCTTTTGAGGTAAGCCAATCTCAGTCAGCTCAGTTAGACTTTTTTAGTGCATACGATGAATTGAGGTTTACTATTTATATGTACCTAGCAAAGGAAATTTCAGACCAAGATGAAGTAAGTAGCGTAATGAGACTAGTTGATAGTTACCTAGATAATGCATAATTTCCCTAAGAGCTTCCTAGTTAGTTATGAAGACAAACTAATTAGCTGACTAGGAAATACAATGAGCGACAACAATACACAATTCATACGTAAATATAAGCGAGCAAGTAAAAGCATATGGAATACTGACTCATCCACTTTATTATTATTAGCTGATGCTGTTAATGATATTGACGGTGTTGAGCTTAGCTTTTCAAACTACATTTACTTGCACCAAGATAATGTAGGAAGAGTTTTAGGCATTAGCATTTCAAAAGCTATGCTTGTGCAACACCCTGAGTTTGAATCAAGATACTTAGAATAAATTGAGATGTATGCATTTTTGCTAATGTATATTGATGAGATAACCGAGTTTTGCAACTTATTTTCAGATGAATTTGAAAGTGTTTTTTTATTAGAACCACGCACCTACTTTGAAGCGGCAGAAACCCGTTGGTTCAGTATAATTGAAAATGCTTAAACCTAAGCGAGCCACATGGCTCGCTTTTTTATTACATATCAATATTCTTACCTATCAACTAATAAAAAACACTACAATTTCATTAAGATGTGTCATAAATGGATTATTGAAAGCCTATTATGTTGAAAAGGAATTAAGCTTGAAGGATAAGGAAAAGATCGTATTATTTATTGATGCTGATAATGCACCCGCAGCCAAAATAGATACCATACTTTCAGAGCTAGCACGTTATGGTGTAGTTAATATTAGCAAAGCCTACGGAAACTGGAAAAGCCCATGTATTAAACCTTGGGAAGATGTACTTCATGAATATGCTATACAACCCATACAGCAATTTGATTTAACCAAAGGTAAAAATGCTACCGATATTGCATTGGTTATTGATGCAATGGATGTTCTTTATACCAAAGATGTTGATACGATCTGCCTAGTCTCATCTGATTGTGACTTTACTCCTCTTGTCACACGAGCATTAGTAGATGGTAAGTTTGTTATAGGTTTTGGTGAACGTAAAGCGCCTAAAGCCTTCACTAACAGCTGTTCAAAGTTTCTGTATCTAGATGAAATCCAAGCCCAGAATAAAGCCTCAGATAAGCCAGAGGCACATATAAAGTGCGATACAAAGCTGATGAACATGCTAAGACAAGCTGTTGAAGCGTCTGAAGCTGATGAAGGGTGGGCGCAGCTAGGTACGATTGGGCAACATATATCAAATCATGCTTCATTTGATCAACGCAACTATGGCTTTGAGAAGCTAAGTGATCTGTTTGCAGCAGTAGATCTATTTGAGATAAAGAAAGTCGGCTCAGTATCTTGGGTTTTAGATAAAAAAAGAGCAAAACAAGCTATCACTAGTTAAAGACAGGACGTCATTATGAATTTAGATATTTACCTCAATATGATACTGAGTGCCACTTGGTATCTTATTCCCATATTCATTTTTGCTGTTATCGTAAAATCAGCTTGGTTTAAAGGCGTACTTGGAGAGTGGCAGGTAAATTTACTTATTAAGTTTTTCTTAGATAAGAATGAATACCACCTCATCAAAAATGTCACACTGCTTACTTTTAGTGACGATAAAGAGCATGGGACTACTCAAATAGGCCATGTCATCGTATCAAAATACGGTATTTTTGTTGTTGAAACCAAGAATATGAAAGGTTGGATCTTTGGTAGTGCTAACCAAAAGCAATGGACACAAAAAATATTTAAACATACGTCAAAATTTCAAAACCCACTGCACCAAAACTATAAACACATCAAAACGTTAGAGTCTCTACTACCAGTAGAAAGCTACGCAAATAAAGAGTGTATTTTTTCCGTTGTTATTTTTATCGGTGATAGTATCTTTAAAACCCAAATGCCAGAAAATGTTAGGTTTGCCAAAGGTGGTATTGAGTACATCAAAAGTAAAGCAGATGTCATTTTTAACAATGACGATATGGCTCGCATTGTAGCGCAAATTGAAAGTAGCCGATTAGAACGAGGCTTCACAACTAACCGCCAACATGCTAAGCATGTTAAAAAGATAGTAAAGGAAACATCGGATACTAAATCTTGCTCAAGATGTAATTCAGATATGGTATTGCGGAAAGCCACAAAAGGTAAGAATGCGGGAAATGAGTTTTGGGGATGTAGCGCGTTTCCTAAGTGCAGGAATGTGATTGAAATAGGCTAGTGAAATTTAGATTTTAATAAGTGATCCTAATAATCACTTTGTGCGCTTAGTTGACATTATTTAGTAGTTAATCTTAACGACAACTGATCGGTAATAAGCTGACATGAGTTTTATATCTGTGATGGTATCATTATGCTAATAACAAGTTTTCGGTGACAAATGATATTTATTCCCACAGCTCTTTAATCAATGACAAACTAAAATACGTGTTTTTTGTGTGTCGAGTTTTTTTACATGTTCACATTTTTAAAAAAAAATTATCAAGTATCATGCTGAAACTTATGTTTTTTTATTTTGGTATGATTTGATGAATTATATTTTTTATAATTACCTATCCAATTTATTGGAAAAGGGTAAAAAATGGTAAAAAAGGGTAAAATAGGAATATCAAATGAATAATATACTAAGTAAAATAGTGTTATGCCTAGTTATAGTATTTGCATCAGCAAATAGCTATTCACTACCAATAAGTTGGAACTTAGAGGTCAACGGTAGTGAAAGAGTCATAACTACCGATACAGGAATGCGATGGTTATCTCCTTTTAGCTCTAACTCCCTATCTTGGGATGCTATAGTGAATGCACAAAACGCTGGCCCTTCAATCTATGATGGTTATAGACGTGCCGACACCAATGAGTTCCTAGACTTAATTTCAGCATATGGAATGACTGCAACACCTAGTTGGTTTTGGTCAGCACTAGATATTGGTGAATTAGACCTTATCAATGAATTTCAGCAGGACTTTGGTTTAACTTATGATGGTGGCATTAACCACGCGTATACCTACGGTGCTCTCATAAACGCATCGACAGGCATGCAGACCTTAGCAATTGTAGGCAAGTACCAAAACCAAGAATTAGTCACTTCCTACTATTCTAACTGGGGTGATAATTCGACAAGAAACTCTATCGTCGGGCAGTGGTTGATCGCTGACTCTGTTCAAGTACCAGAACCTTCTACACTTGCTATTTTTGCATTAGGAATGATTGGTTTAGCATCACGTCGATTTAAGAAACAATCTTAATATAGTTTTTTAATCTTGATTCTAGAAAACATCAATTGTCATGATTGGTGTTTTTTTGTATCTACTGATTGGTAAATTAGGTTATTTCACCACTAAACCATTACCATAGGATACTTAATTCTTTGTTTGCTTGATTCAGTATATTGTTCCAACACTCCATTCCGCAGTGGTCAACTACCATTTCTTCAAGAAAATTAAAAATCACTCCTTTCATAAAGTTCTCCTCATTAGGTTGTTTACAAAAAATTAACCGACACCAACATCATAGCCGTGCCATTGGCAAGAGGGACTTGCCTCATGAGGTTTTTAGCGCCATCCTCAATCAGCAATACAAAATTAGAGTTTATTCCCTTTATCATAGCTAAGTATTAGCAATACTTTCGAAAACGTGAACTTTTAGTGATTGCCCAGTAGCATGGACATATTTTTTTAGTCGCTGAATTGTTTCGAGGGTAAAACAGTGCTTTTTAGGTAACAAAAGAATATTTTTGGCGTTATATATATTTCGGGATAGCTCCATACCGCACTTTAACTGTGCAATAGCTATCAAACGCTCATCACTTTTAAGTGCTTTATGTTTGAGCTCTGGAACGACTTCAGGCAATAATTTAAGTATATTTTCATCATATATTCCCGCTCCATTCATATTTAACATATCAATAGCGCCAGTAGAGCTCTTACGTTCATTAAGATGCTTACCATATATAGTATGTATATAATCTCTCGCTATCGCTAAAATACGAGAGCCGAGTGGAATTTCATCTGCTGTTAAGCCATCAGGAAATCCTTTTCCATCAAAATGTTCATATTGATGTTTGATAAACAGTGCAACATCTATCAAGCTGGTTGCGGGAGATAGTGCAAGATACGCTTTTATTGGGTGGCTTTGAAATAACTTTTTCTGCTTTACATCAAGTGAATCAAATGACTGAGTTACTAACTCCTCTGGCATGCCTAACATGCCCAATTCATTTAATAAGCCTGCCAAATGAAGTGTTTTTATAGTGTTATCGTCTAACCCCATTTCCCTTGCCAATAGTTCACATAGTTCACTGACTTTTATGGCTGGCTCGCCACCAAGGTTTTCATTTTGGCTAATCAAATTATAGAAAACCTTTAATGTTGCATCATGGTTTTCTTTAACCTTTAAGTTTGCTGCTTCTAGTTTATGCATCGCCTTTCTAATTTGTCGCGTACGTAATTGAACTTTTTCTTCAAGCCCTTTATTCAACTCAAAAAGTGTCTTGTTTTTTTTGTTTATTTTTTTTAAAAGTTGCTGCTTTTCGTGTTCTAAGTCAAGGCGAACTATAGACTCCTCTATGGTCTGAATCATCTCATGGTTATTCCATGGCTTTTGTATATAGCGGTGTATCTGCCCTTCATTTACTGCTGCTATTGTTGAGTCCAAATCAGAGTAACCGGTTAATAATATACGGAATGTGTCTTTATAGTGATTTGCCACCTCAGTAAAAAAATCGGCGCCGGACATTTCCGGCATACGCATATCGGAAATAATAATATCAATACGCTTTTGCTTCAGTAATTGCAGGCCTTCTTTAGCACTTTGCGCAACAACAACTTGATATGGTTTTGTTTTGAGTAGGCGTTTTAATGCGTTTAAAACGCCTGCCTCATCATCAACACACAAAACGGTATAGACATGGGGGGCCTTTGTTATTTCTTTAGTCATAGTTTTTGCGTTGGTCACGTCGTTCTCCATTTGTCGACAGCAGTATTAATGTTCATTGTTGTTCAACAGTTTCCGTAATTTTACAGGGTTCTTAAGAATAAGGGATGACATTAAAACATTAAGTGTCACTAATGTCACTATTGCTTTGAATGTGTATTTTGTTATTATTGTTGCGTGTAGAGGTGGGATCATAAATTTTAAAGGTGTAGCTAAGATGCAAACATTAACAACGGGTGATATCGCAAAGATATGTGATGTAAGTTTACGCACAGTTATTCGCTGGATTGATCGTGGCGTACTGAAGGGATATAAACTGCCGGGGCGAGGGAATAATCGAGTAAAAAAAGAGGACTTTATTAGTTTTCTTAATGAACACAATATGCCTATACCTAAAGAGCTCCAGAAAAAAAATGATGGAAAAATACTTATTGTAGACGATGAAATCTCCATGACCAAAGCGATTCAGCGTGTACTTAAAGGGGCTGGTTATGAAACGTCTATAGCTAACAGTGGCTTTCATGCACACCGAAAACTATTGGAAGAAAGACCTGCTTTGATGACGTTAGATTTAAGTCTGCCAGGTTTAAATGGCTACGAAGTCATCGAGTATGTGCGCGCAACTCAAGAAATTTCTGACACCTTTATCCTTGTGATTTCAGCGCTGGATGAGACTAGCTTAAATCAAGCGCTTGAATATGGCGCAGATGCCGTTTTACAGAAACCATTTGCAAATTTAGAGTTATTGGAAATAGTCGCTTCACTGAATGCAGCAGATGCCATTAGTGCATAAAAATGAATTTCCTAGCCGTTAAATTATTTTGAAAACATTTTAGGAGAGGCTTTATGCAAAAAAATTTTTTCAGTTTACAGATGAACTCACGATGATGAGATCTGTAGAAAGCACTTTTCATTACTCTTCATACCAGATTTTGGCTGCGAGTAGTGGCACTGAAGCATATAAGTTATAGCGTACTAATGGCGAAATTCAGGAGCTTTTTATGGACCTAGGTTTTTTGCACGATAGCTCTTCGAGTTTGATGAATATTAGCCGCTAGTTGAGGGCAATATTAGTATGAGTAAAATATATAAACTAGTGACTATGTTGGATGTGTAATGCAAGAAGTAAAAATTCTCTTTGTGGATGATGAGGTAAATATACTTAATTCCTTGCGAAGGGGACTCAGGTTACATCGTCGTGACTGGGATGTTAAATTTTGTAGTTCACCCACAGAAGCAGTTCGTTTATTGCCTGTATTCAAGCCGTCTATGGTTGTAAGCGATAAGCGCATGCCCGAGATGGATGGAATTGATTTCTTGCGTTTAGTCAGTCAACAGTCTCCTGAAACTATTCGAGTGTTATTAACTGGCGATCTTGCAGTAGAGGTGGCATTGGTGGCAACAGAGGTTGCACATATGCTAATTAGTAAGCCTTTTCAGATTGAAAGTCTTATTCAACAATTAAGTCAGGCGTTATATACCCAAAAACTACCTGTTTCACTGCAAGTAAGGCAACAGCTTGGGTTAATACAGCATATCCCTGTTTTACCTCAAGTATATCAACAGTTAGTGAGTTATTTGAAAAGTACTGATGTAGACGTTAAGGAGATCAGCAAAATAATAAGCCAAGAGCCTGTCATACTTGCCAAAATGATTCAGTTAGCTAATTCGGCATTCTTTAGTTATTGCCGTCCGGTTGCTAATGCTCATGAGTTGGTCGCCCGATTAGGGGTGAAACTAATTAAGAATATGGTACTTATTTTTGGTGTTTTTAGAGAATGTCAGCACGTTAATGAGGAGGAGAGAGAGTATTTATTGAGTGAATCTATGAATATTTCATTACTCGCTCAACAAGCCTGTTTAGCCTGTGGATATAAAGGTGAAGAGGCCGATGAATCATTTCTTGTTGGACAATTGCATAATTTTGGCGTGTTGATGTCTAATATGGCCGTTATTCAGATAGAGGCTGACGATAATGACATACAACCACGACAAGAAGATATCATCGGTGCTTACCTGTTGACGCTTTGGGAGTTTGATAGCGATATTGTTAATGCCGTCTTATTTCAGGGTGTTCCAGAAGCCGATGAAAATCCGACAATTCTGTCTTGCTTTTTACATGTAGGCAAAATTGTACATAACGCTGTCAAAGAGGGGAAATCGGCGTTGGATGAAGACGCTGGACTGAAAACTTCTTTGTTAGCATCACAAGGGTTACTGGAGAATGTGAACTTGTGGATTAAAAAAATTGAAGCCTAAGTATTCAATGCAGCTTAAGTAAACACAGACATTTTGAATGTGTAATAACCAAACTACAAACAATAAAGGGATTTACTAGCATAAAGCTACACTGCTAGAAGTTAAACAAGGTAAAGCAATGCAATTAAAATGTAGTCAAAATGTTTTTCATGGATTAGTAACGGCATTTATTTTATTCACAAGTTGTTTAGTTGCTGTCATGCCAGCCCATACAAATGAGTTGCTCGATAAGCCAACAAAGGAAATTACTTTAGCTGTTGGTGTCTCGATACCACCCTATATAAATATTGAAACCCAGCAAGGGGTTGAATCACAGATAATTCGTGAGGCATTTGGTAAAGAAGGCTATAAGGTAAAGCTGAAGTTTTTATCAACCCAAGGAATTTTCAATAATTTTAAAGCTTTACAGGTTGATGCCATGTTAGTAAGTCGTAGTAAAGATAACTTAGATGGTGAAGTACAATCTGCTTTTCTATCTTCGGCTATTATCAATTATCACAACTACGCTATATCCTTAAAAAACGCGAATCATCAACTAGCAAATATTAAATCACTTAGTCAGTTTCGCGTTATTGGCTTTTCCAGCGCAACTAAGGTGCTGGGTGATGAGTTTGCCGAAGCTATCGATAAAAGTAAGCTATATAGAGAGGTTGCAGAACAAACCGATCAGGTTATTGCTCTGTATCGCAACATGGTTGACGTAGTGATTGCAGACCCCGTTATTTTTTCCCATTTTCAGTACAAACTAAAAGAAGCTTTTGGCGAATATCATGAAGTGACCATGCATGATCTTTTTGCTCCCTCTCCGCGACATATTACTTTTAGGAATCGCATTGACCGAGATAGCTTTAACCGAGGCTTGAATAAAATCAAAGCTAATGGTCGCTACCAAGCTATTTTAGCTTTCAATAGCGAGAATTTTACTTATTTAATTAATCAGAGGAAGTTATGATTAAATTAAGACTAACAATGTTGAATGTCCTCTGCTTATGCTTATGCATGTGTCTGTGCTTAAGCGCCTATTCTGTTGCTCAAACAATAACGATATATAGTTATCATAACCATCCCCCTTTTGTAACGGGGCAGAATAGTGGCTTGACCTTTGAGCTTGCCCGCCAACTTAATGAACAAGCTGGCGACCGTTATTTTTTTAAAGTGAGCATAGTACCCCGTGAACGACTTAATTACTTATTAAAGGACTGGATACGGGGAGCGTGTCCTAACAGTGACTGCAAGCAAAACTGGATAGTACCTTGGGTTAACCCTAAATGGGGGTTTATCAAGGGGGGATATGATAATTACCTTTGGCATGAACAATTTAAGGATTCTAACGTAATCCTTTCACGTGCCAGTGAGCGATGGACTTACCTTGGTCCCTCATCTATAAAAGGGCTTCTCTTTGCTGGCATGCGAGGGCATCACTACTTGGAGATAGATGATTTTGTGGCCTCGGGTGATATTAAACGCATTGATGGTAATAGAGAACGGGACAATATTTTGAAGTTACTCTATCAGCGTGTTGATGTAACTTTGCTTCCTGCTTCGACAGTGGCATATTTACTTGAGAATGACCCTAAAATTAAAGCCCAGGCGAAACAAATTAAAATAAACGATAAAAAGCATCATAAGTATATGCGCTATATCATGCTGCCTGAATCACGTACCAGCCTTTTAGCCTTCGTGAAAAATATTAAGTTAAAAGAATTATCATTTAATTCAAAGAGTTCGTTGTAAGGTTAGTTATGGATTTTCAGAAAGTACCACTGACTAGATCTATAGGGGTAGAGCTAGTAAAAAAAATATTTGGGGTTTATTGCATCGCAGCGATTATAGTCACACTTTTTCAGATGTGGTTAGAATATTCACAGGCCAGAGATCTAGTCATAGCCAGCATGATTGAGCATCAACCTTCAGTCGAAAAATCGATGGCAAATGCTATTTGGCACTTAGATCTACCGTTACTCAATAGTTTGCTCGATGGTATCCTAGACCAAAGAGAGATCACCGGTGTGGTTGTTTACCATGAAAATGGTAATGTGATTGCTAAGAAAGGTAATATAGCTCATAACTCGTTGAGTCAAACCTTACACTCCGCTGCGCAAACAAGTACCTCTGAGCTCGACAATACTTACCTATATATACACCACTTTGAGCTATTTGATCCCAATGACTTGAGCGCGGCACCAATTGGTAGTGCGATATTCACAACAAGTGATGATGTGGTTATAGATGTTATAAAACCTTTGTTATATGCAATCTTTGTCGCAGCGATTATTAAGACAGTCATACTCTGGATTTTATTTCTTTATTTTGGTCAAAAACTGCTAGGGCGACCTTTAAACAACTTAATAGCAATAACTCGTAAACTACCGCTCAAAGCAAGCTATCAAATTACTGCTGCTCCTAAGAAAGGTTTGAATGAATTAGAAGTATTTACCTTGGTGTTAAATCACCTAGAAAATAAGTTGTCTCACACGTTGGCTGATTTAAAAGAGTCTAATGAAAAGTTGAGTAATACCAACACACAGTTACTAAGAGCTGTTGAACAGAGCCCAACCGTATCAACAATTCTATCTACTAGCGGGAAAGTGAAATATACCACCCCCAGTTTTAGTGCCTTAACGGGGTTTTCTACCGATCAGGCACAAGTGCTGTTTGATAGATACTTTATAAATATTTCTTTTAAGTGGTTAGTGAAGCAATTTGAAACGCATAAAGTAACCCCTGAATTATATGTTGATGAAAGTACAATCTTTGATAAAAACGAGCAACCAATATATTTGTCTACTACGTTTTCGCCTGTTTATTGTGATGATGGTAAAGTCGAGAGCTTTCTTTGCTCTGCCAATGATATCTCTAAATTAAAACAGTTGGAGCTAGACCTTAAACAAAAAAACCTTGAGCAGCAGGAAGCTATAAACAAGCTGAATCAAACTCAGAAGCAGCTTATTCAATCTGAAAAAATGTCTTCTATCGGTCAGCTTGCGGCAGGGGTTGCACATGAAATAAACAACCCCGTGGGTTTTATCAATTCCAATGTCGATACCCTTGATATATATCTGGTTAACTTATTTAAATTGATAAAGCTTTATGGAAAAGAGGCCGAAAACTTATCGGATAACTTTAGTGAAGCGACTAAATTGAGGGAAGATATTGATTTTGAATTTCTGGCTGAAGATATTCCGAGCATGATTGCTGAAACTAAGGAAGGATTGAATAGAGTCAAAACAATCATACGTAATTTGATGGACTTTTCTCGGGAAAGTGATGCTGAACTCGTAAGTTATGACGTACGTGAAGGTCTAGAGAGTACTCTGAATGTTGCCTGGCATGAGCTGAAATATAAGGCTGAGATTATCAAAGAATTTGATGATATTGACAAAATAGAGTGCAAACCCTCTCAGCTAAATCAGGTGTTTATGAACCTGATGGTAAATGCTGCTCAAGCTATTGAAAAAAGTGGTATTATTACACTTAGGGTAAAGCAAGAACAACAGCAGATTATTATTGAAATAGAAGACAATGGACCGGGTATCAAGCCTAAGAACTTGAATAAATTGTTTGACCCGTTTTTTACAACTAAACCTGTTGGTCAAGGGACAGGGCTAGGTTTGTCAGTCTCCTACGGTATTATCAATAATCACAATGGCAAAATAACGGTGGATAGCAAACTAGGTCAGGGAACGTGTTTTCATATATACTTGCCTTTAGAGCAACCAAGTAGATCCCGTGATTCTGCAATATAGGGTACTGCTTAATATTAACTGTATCGGTATTACTAAGAACAACTAAATCGGCAGGTTTTAGCTAAAGCTACATGGCTTCAAGCATTTAATATATGTTTAGAAAAATTAATATAATAACAAAAAATACACATACTTAAAGGTATAGTACAGTGGAACAACAAATGGTAAAAACGTGGAGATTAGTATCACTCTATTTGGTGATTTTAGTCTTACTATCATACGTAATATTCGTGACTTCATTATCGATGAATGTCTCTTTGTATCACAAGCAACAGGCTACAACTGTAGGTGTTAAAGTTTCTAATTTAACGACGCCTACGCTTGCTATAAAAATATCTAGTGCGATTTTGTTACAGCCGGACGTCTATAATTATCGTGGGGAGCTTCATTTAGCCTTTGAGCAAAATAGTGAACAAGTTAAATTAATGCCATTTATCCCACTGTTGATGCAATCTCTGATTCATATTATCTTTCCGGTGGTAGCACTTTTAATCATTTCATTCACAACTTTGGTATTTAACTCACTCTATCAATTCAAAAAAATGAATAAAAAGCTGCTACCCATCTGTGACAAGGCGGGAAGAATAGTAAAAAAATATGACAGCACCTTTGAAGATGATGCAAATTTCACGGCATTTATCCGCTTAGATTATGCATTAAATACGCTCACAAAGTTGGAGGTGGAGTATAAGGCGAATGTAGAGCAGAGTGCTTTTTGTGACAAGCTAACCAAGCTAGTTGATCGACATAAGTTCTTAGAGCATATCAATAAACAAATCGATATGACAGCGAATACGCAGCAAAAGAGTGGTTTGTTATTTATCGACTTGGATGGCTTCAAACAAGTTAATGACTCTTTTGGGCATTCATTTGGTGATGAAGTGCTGATTCAAGTGGCCGAGCGATTGAAGTCTATTGTCAGGCGTCAAAAATTAAATTTTAATCAGGATGAAACTGAAGTTGAGTATAACTTGGCGAGGTTAGGTGGTGACGAATTTACTATCTTCATTAAAGAGCTTGATAACGCTGAAAAAGCGGTATCCGTCGCAGGACATGTATTGCAAGAATTGGAGCGAGACTTCGTTCTAGGTAACAAAACAATTAAAATAAGCGCTAGTATCGGGATTGCGGTATATCCAGATAGTGCCTCCACTCCCAGCATGTTAGTACAAATGGCGGACGTCGCCATGTATCGTGCAAAAACCGATGGAACAGGTGTGTATCGCATATATTCACCAGAAATGGGAACTAAAATGCGACGCTATCATTATTTACTTGATCAAATGCGTGAGGCAATGGATAGCGGTCATTTCTTTGTTGCCTTTCAGCCTATTATTCATGTAGATGGTTGTAATATTAGTTACTTTGAAGCTCTGGTACGTTGGGAGCATCCGATAGATGGCACGATAAACCCTGCAGAGTTTATTCCTATTGCCGAAGATTCAAATTTAATCTTGGAGTTAGGTGATTGGATATTAGCGGAAGCTTGTCGGCAAATGGCCGCTTGGTACAACGCAGGTATGAAAAACGTACGGATTTCTGTAAACGTATCTGGTATACAGCTAAAGCACAGGTCACTGAATGAATGGGTAATGGAAGCCATAAGCCGAGCAGGATTACCTGCATCATCCTTGATGTTGGAAATTACCGAGTCATGCTTTATTGAAGCATCAGATGAAATTATTTGTGAATTAGAAAAGCTCAGGGCTGAAGGCGTTATGATCGCAATTGATGATTTTGGCACTGGTTTTAGTTCATTATCGCTGCTGGCTACTCTTCCCGTTGATATATTGAAAATAGACCAACTCTTTATATCCGAAGCAATGGCTAATAAGAAGTATAACAAAATACTTCGTTCAATTGTCGAAATGGCCGAAAAACTTGACTTGAAGGTCGTCGCTGAAGGCATAGAGCGAGTCGATCAACTTGAACTACTTAAATCTCTAGGAGTTGTTTATATACAAGGTTACTTGATCAGTCGCCCACAGCGCCCAAGCTATGTCGGTAAAAAAGTCTTTGATCATAGCGCTAATCATTTGGCTCAAACGGGAACTGGCGTCTGGGCTCCACAGCCAAGCCGATTTCTAGGCTCTAGCTAGAAATTGAAAGTAGACTTTAAAGAGTATGAGGGAGTTACTATTAACGAAAAGTAAATATCAAAACAGTGAACAGCGCTTTTGTCACCAAGTGAGAAATATATTCAATCTCATATAGAAATCCAAGCTAAGCATGATACAGGTAAGTGGCACGATTGCTATAGTGCCTGTTTATCAATTTCAAAAAATAAAAGAAGTTAATTACAATGAAAAACAAAATATTTCAGATCAGTTGTCTGTTACTTTCCCTATAGTTTATCTTTCCTAGTTACGCTGAGGAGTTGGTATTGTTCGGCAATTTCAGAGGTTCATTTAATTCGGTTGATGACTCTATTTGCGTAGGGAAGTGTACCGAACAAACTAATATGGATCATGATGGCATTAGCTTTCGAAATAACGCCTCGGTAATTGGTTTACGTGGGGCTATTACTCAAAATGATTTAACGGGATATTTTAAATAAATTATGCGCGCGCACAATGATGGCATATTTTCAGATGGTGCGGTATCCACCCTTATTTATACGGCAGGTTTTAAAGGTGCCTGGGGAGATTTGAGTTATGGTGTTGGCTCTACTCCTTTTAAAGCATCGGGCATGAAATTAGATCCCTTTTGGGATACTTCTGGCTCGGCAAGAGGCTTTGACGGGCCGAGCATAGGTTTGTCAGATCTAACTTAGGGGTTTTCAAAAAACATGCTGCAATAGAACAGTCATAAGATTTTTGACAACCTAACACTGGACGCAGCTATTATTGTAGATGATAGTAATGAAGATGAGCATGATTATAATATCGCCGCCCGATACAGTGCTAATGGCTATAGCATAGGCTTGCAACATGTTCAGTTGGCTAAGAGCAAGGCTACCGCTAAATCGCCGGGCGAAGGTGAGGTAACTCGATTATGGGGTGCGTTTAAACACGATGGATGGGAACTGTCTATTTCTTTGGAAAATATATCCTTAAATCACCGACAGGATCTACAGCATTTTTTTGTTTCCTCAAATATATTTCTTACTAAAAAGACCAAAGTTGCACTAACATATGGTGAATCCCATGTTGCTGATGATAAGGCACTTAATGGTGCTGGTGGAAGTTTTGGCGTGTTTTATCATATTTTACCCAAGACTCAAGTTTATTCTCTGATCAATGTTATAGATCGCGATGGTATAAATGACAGGCAAGTTTTTTCAATTGGCTTTATCCACAACTTTGATTTGAAATATAGCCAATAGTGATCTTATCTTAAATTACTTCAATTTTGGCAATGGCAGTCTTGAGTTAGAACCTCTAGCTCAAGACTATACACATAAAAAACTGTATATCAGGGTTTAAGCACCAATAAATCACAGTTTGCATTATTTAAGACCTCTACTGAAACATGGGTTGATAATGTATCTAGAATACTTCTATGACCACAATCACCCAAAATAATAAGTTGAGAGTCAATTTCTCTAGCTATATTTACTATACCGTGTTCAGGAAGCTCAGCAGACATATCTTAACCCCCTTTCTAATCAGCCTTTTGATGATGCTATCTAATAGCACTTTCATACGCTGGTTAGATATTTTTGCTTGCTTATTGCGACTAAATAAATTTGAAAAGCGGCTTATCCTAGAGTGGTGCTCCATCAGTAGAATACTCATTTGCCCATGAGTTCGTTTGATTAAATTAACGGCTTTATAAATGGCTTTGGTGACAAAATTATTTTCATCAATAACAACTAAAATATTTTCGTAGGCTTCCATAGGTATACCCTTCCTATTAGTTGAAATAATCAAAAAGGGCCAGAAAATTGTCAACTAAAAGTATTTTTTCTTGCGTGGTAATAGCTAAATTTAGATCAAATATTTGCTTATTTAAGGTGTAAAAAATGAATTTCAAGCAAGTTATTGATAATGAGAATGAATAATATTTAAAATGTTTTTATGTGAAGAGAGAAGGGAAGTGATGCATAAAAAAGGGTGTTTCAAAAGAAGCACCCTATTTCATGTTAACTGAATAGTTTTATTTTACTTCTTCACCGGCTGCTTGTTTATCAGCATGATAAGAAGAACGTACTAAGGGGCCGCAGGCTGCATGCTCAAAGCCCATTTTCACAGCCTCTTCTTGAAACATGGCAAAGTCATCAGGATGAACGTACCGCTCTACGGGCAGGTGATCTTTACTCGGTTGTAGGTATTGACCAATAGTAAGCATAGTAACGCCATGGTTGCGTAAGTCACGCATCACTGCCAGTATTTCCTCGTTAGTTTCGCCAAGACCAACCATTAAACCCGATTTTGTTGTTACTTCAGGGTTTGCTTCACCAAACTTTTTCAATAGATCTAATGACCATTGGTAATTAGCACCAGGCCGGGCTTTAGTATATAAACGGGGTGCTGTTTCTAGATTATGGTTAAAAACATGCGGAGGATTTTTATTGAGTATTTCAAGCGCTCTGTCCATACGGCCGCGAAAATCGGGTACTAAAATTTCAATTTTAGTCTTGGGTGCTTGTTCATTAATTTCTTTTACGCAATCAGCAAACTGCTGGGCACCACCGTCACGCAGGTCATCACGGTCAACAGAAGTTATCACCACGTATTTTAAAGCCATATCTTTTAGGCTCAATGCTAATTTTTTTGGCTCTTCGGTATCTACCGCTAATGGACGGCCATGGCCAACATCGCAAAATGGACAACGACGAGTACAAATATCACCTAAAATCATGAAAGTAGCTGTGCCATGATTGAAGCATTCTGATAGGTTAGGGCATGATGCTTCTTCACAAACCGAGTGAAGCTTGTGCTTACGCAAGCTGGATTTTATTCCATCAATACGCTCGCTTGAACGGGGTAGCTTAATACGTAGCCAGTCAGGCTTTCTTAGCATGCTTTCACGTGTTGATGGTACGACTTTAATCGGAATATGTGCGAGCTTGTCTGCATCACGTAATTTAGTGCCAGGGGCTATTTTTGTTGATTTTACTACTGGTTTTTCAGTCATAATTTCATCTGCTCTATTGCTGTCTAAGTCTTATATATACCCTAGGCAGTTTTGTTTATTGCGGGTAATTCGGTTTGAAAAATCACTTTGCTCGCTTCAAGCAAAGTTGTTAAGTGTTTTACTAATGATTTTCCGGCATCTTGGGTATGTTTTGGACCATTTAAGTCACAGGTTTGTACCATTTCTAGGCCAGCATAACCACAAGGGTTGATGCGTAAAAATGGCGATAAATCCATATTGACATTAAGTGCTAAGCCATGAAAAGAGCAGCCTTTGCGCACTCTTAACCCGAGTGAGGCGACTTTTTTATCGTCAACATAAACACCGGGGGCATCAGCCTTTGGATAGGCTTTAATATCATAATCATTTAGTGCTGCGACTATGGCATTTTCGATTAAAGTGACCAGTTGTCGAACGCCAATTTTTCTGCGGCGTAAATTGATCATAAAGTAAATTACTTGCTGACCAGGGCCGTGGTAAGTTACTTGTCCGCCTCGGTCTACTTTGACCACTTCAATATCACCAGGCATTAGTAAGTGTTCTTCTTTACCTGCTTGCCCTTGAGTGAAAACTGGTGGGTGCTCTACCAACCAAAGTTCATCTAAGGTGTTATCATCTCTATTGTCGGTGAAGTCTTGCATGGCATGCCACACTTGGCTGTAGTCCATGGTGTTTAACTGACGAACAATTAAAGGAAGGTTAGCTAAAGGCTCTGACACAAAAATCTCTATGCAATGTTAAGTAATAGTTGAAGTTTTAGAGTAAAGGTTGTTTAAATTATAAAACGTAACGCACTTGCTCTATAGCGTTTAAGGTTTTGTAAATTTTTTCAATATGCTCTTTACTTGTCACTCTAACGGGAATAGAAACAGAGTGATAATTGCTTTTAGAGCTAGGCGTAATCTTGGTGGTATAATCACCCGGTGTATGCTTTTGTAGCTCGGCAATAATTAAATCTGGTAATTCATCGCAGGCAACGCCCATCACTTTAAAGTTTAATACGGTTGGAAATTCTAATAGTTCATCGAAATGGGTTTTCATGTTGTTCTCTACAAAGATATAAGATAGCGAAATAAAGCGCTAAGATAATAATGTGGCTATTTTATCATTAATAGTTATTAATAAAAACACTTAGCTATTTTCAATTTGAAAAGCTACCTTAATGATCACTAGAAAGTGAGCCACTTTATTGTCAACGATGTGGCCACGTGTTTCTAACACTTCCAACCAGTCTAGATTGCTAACGCTAAAAGCGGTTTCATGTTACTGATACTAGGGCATTTTGAGTTAGCAGAGGCTGTTAACTATTCTCAATTCTAAAGCCTATTTTTATCGTCACTTGAAAGTGAGCCACTTTATTGTCAACGATGTGGCCACGGGTTTCTACCACTTCCAACCAGTCTAGATTGCTAACGCTAAAAGCGGTTTCATGTTACTGATACTAGAGCATTTTGAGTTAGCAGAAGCTGTTAACTATTCTCAATTCTAAAGCCTATTTTTATCGTCACTTGAAAGTGAGCCACTTTATTGTCAACGATGTGGCCACGGGTTTCTACCACTTCAAACCAGTCTAGATTGCTAACGCTAAAAGCGGTTTCAGATATCGCGTTTTGGATAGCTTCTTCAATGCTATTGGGTGAAGTTCCAACGATTTCTAGTTTTTTATAGGTATGATGATTTGACATTTTCTAACCTTTATATTTTTACTAACAGTAATCTAAAGGTAGCTGATAAGTTTTTTTTAGCCAAAAAAAAGAGCTGCAAAAGTGCAGCTCTTTAAAAATTATTTCTCTAAGAAAAGGTGTTATTAAACTTTTTCAATGATCATGGCAATGCCTTGACCCACCCCTATACACATGGCACATAAGGCGTAGCGCTTACCAGAGCGTTCTAATTGTTTCATCGCTGAAAGGACAATGCGAGTACCACTCATGCCAAGTGGATGACCTAAAGCAATGGCGCCACCTTGTGGATTTAAACGCGCGTCATCATCTTTTAAACCAAGTTCACGAGCACTGGCTAGCGCTTGTGCTGCAAATGCTTCGTTAAATTCAATAATATCCATATCATCAATACTTAACCCTAAACGCTTTAATAATTTGGCACTAGCAGGAGCAGGGCCTATGCCCATCACTCGCGGTTCAATACCTATTACAGCTGAGCCAACAATACGTGCTTTTGGTGTTAAACCATTTGCTATTGCTGCTTCTTTGCTTGCTAAAATAACGGCTGCAGCGCCATCATTTATGCCGGAAGCATTGCCTGCGGTAACTGAGCCTCCAGCGCGAAAAGGCGCTTTAAGTGTTGCTAATTTATCTAGTGGGCTAAGGCGTAAGTGTTCATCTTTAGCAAAAACAATATCATCACCGCGACGCTGTGGAATGATCACAGGCACAATTTCTTCATCAAGGCGACCATCTGCTTGAGCAGCCTTTGCTTTAGTTTGACTCCAGTGGGCGAACTTGTCCTGATCTTCGCGGCTGATATTAAATTGCTCAGCAACATTTTCAGCCGTTTCTGGCATGGTTTCTGTGCCGTAGATTGTATCTAATTTCTTGTTGACAAAACGCCAGCCCATGGTGGTGTCAAACATGGTTTGACTACGATCAAAAGCAGACTCTCCTTTGCCCATAACAAAAGGCGCACGTGACATACTTTCAACACCACCCGCAATGATTATCTCACCTTCACCGGCTTTTATTGCGTTAGTCGCCATCGCAATGGCGTTTATGCCAGAGCCACACAAACGGTTAATGGTGCAACCGGCTACCTCTTGTGGGTAATCCGCTAGTAATAAGCTCATGCGGGCGATGTTACGATTATCTTCACCGGCTTGGTTAGCACAGCCTAAAATAACATCATCCACTTGGCATAAATCAAGTGTCGGATTACGCTCTTTTAATGCTTTAAGGGGAATGGCCGCTAAATCATCAGCGCGAACACTTGCTAAGCCACCACCATAACGGCCAATTGGTGTTCTTATTCCGTCGCATAAATATACTTCAGTCATTGTATTATCCTTTATTATTCATTATTGGCTTTAACATTTCAAAACCGCTTTTTAGCGCGCTAACTAAATGATCTATTTCTATTTTGGTCATTTTAGTTGAAAGGGTAGCCGAGCAGGTATTGATCATCATAACGCCATTATCAAATAGGTGATCTAATAATTCACTAATCAGTGCACTTTCATTTTTATCAACATAGGCTTCACGATAATTTTTCGGTGGCTGTGCTTTTAAGTGTACTCTAAACATTGTGCCAGCACCGGTTACACAGGCATTAATACCTACGTCAGCAATGGCTTTAGTGATTTCCTCTTTAGCATAAGTAGCTAAATCATTAAGGTGAGTCACAGCTACTTGATCAAAGTCACGCATGGCAATTAAACCTGCGGTCATGGTGATAGGGTTTGCTGAGAATGTGCCCGAGTGTGGTAATAATACTTTAGGCTCAGTGGGGTCTAATACCTTCATTACTTTATCAGAGCCAGCAAGCCCACCAGCAGGAAAACCGCCGCCAATAACTTTACCCATAGCGGTTAAATCTGGGTCAACGCTATAGTTTTGTTGAGCACCACTGTAGTTGGTTCTAAAGGTGATCACTTCATCAAACACCAGTAATGAGGCATTGTCATCAGCCCATTTACGTAGCGCGCAAACAAATTCATCAGAAGCTGGAATTAACCCAACGCGATGAGGTAGCAAATCAACCAAAATACAAGCGATATCATTTTTGTGTTGATCTAAAATTTTAATCGCGCGGTCTACATCATTAAAAGGAATGATCACCACATCTTCAAGCGCTTTCTTTGGTGTGCCAACGGCGACTGGAATACTGCTTGGTTTATCTACATCGCCCCAATTACTTGGATTAGAGGTTTGGCTTACTTCAGCATAATCATAGGCGCCATGATAAGCACCTTCAACCTTGGCTATTTTTGCTTTGCCAGTGTAGGCACGGGAAGCCTTTAACATGGCCATTACCGCTTCAGTACCTGAGTTAACAAAACGAATTTTGTCAAAACTAGGTACGCGCTCACATAATAGCGTTGCGTATTCTACTTCAGCTTCGGTTGCCATGGTAAAGCAACTGCCTTTGGCAAGTTGAGCCGATACGGCTTCAACGATTGGTGCATAGGCATGACCGTGAATAAGAGAAGCCATATTGTTAGCAAAGTCGATTCGTTTTACGCCTTCAACATCAGTTACATAGCAACCTTCACCTTTTTCGGCATAAAAAGGCTGTGGTTTTCTAAAAATAGTATTACGACTAACGCCGCCGGGTAACACTTTTACCGCTTGAGAAAATAGTTGTTCGCTTTTAGTTGTCATGGTTTGTCTCTCAACGTTTTTTACAAGAAGTTTACTTCAAGGCTTTGATTAAAGTGACAGCTGTTCGCTCTTGCACATAATCAAAATCAATACCGGGTGCTAGCTCTGTTAACACTAAGCCTTGTTCAGTTACATCAATGACGCATAAATCAGAGTAAATACGATTAACGACACCTTTGCCCGTTAACGGAAAACTACACTCGGGTAATATTTTTGCCGCGCCAGTTTTGGTGGTGTGTTGGGTAATGATATAAATAGTTTTAACACCGGCAACCAAATCCATTGCTCCACCTACCGCAGGAATAGCCTCGGGGGCACCTGTTGACCAGTTGGCTAGATCACCATTTTCTGAAACCTGCATTGCGCCAAGTACACAAACATCAATATGTTTGCCACGGATCATAGAAAAACTGTCGCCATGGTGAAAATATGCAGCGCCGGGTATTGCCGTGACAGGTTTTTTGCCAGCATTGATCAAATCAGGATCGAGCTCATCTTCACTAGGATCTGTGCCCATGCCTAATAAGCCATTTTCTGTGTGATAAATAACTTCACGGCCTGCTGGCACGTATAGCGCTACTTTCTCTGGTATGCCTATGCCTAAGTTAACATAGCTACCGTCTTCAATATCTTGGGCACATCGTTGTGCCATTTGCTCGCGTGACCAGCCTAATTGTTGTGTTGATTGACTCATGGGTAGACAACTCCCTCTTTAACTAATTTCGATTCTTGCTGCGGGTTAGCAACTTCGATAATTTGATTAACAAAAATACCCGGCGTGACCACATTTTCAGGATCGATATCACCCAGCTCTACCATCTGGTTAGTTTGCACTAAGGTATTTGTCGCAGCCATCGCCATGATTGGCGCAAAGTTACGCGCGGTTTTATTAAAGGTAAGATTGCCGTATCTGTCTGCTTGTTTGGCTTTTATTAGCGCAAAATCAGCTTTTATTGCTCGCTCCATGACATAGTCTTCACCATCAAAATTACGAGCTTCTTTACCTTCAGCTAAAGGCGTGCCAACAGAGGTTGGTGTGTAAAAAGCAGGAATACCTGCGCCACCAGCGCGAATACGTTCAGCTAAAGTGCCTTGTGGTACCAGTTCAAGCTCAATTTTTCCAGAGCGGTAAAGCTCAGGAAAAACCATCGAGTTAGCTGTGCGTGGATAAGAGCAGATCATTTTAGCCACCTGACCATTTTCAATAAGCGCTGCTAAACCAACACGGCCGCTGCCAGTATTGTTATTCACAACCGTTAAGTTTTTTGCTCCATGGTCAATTAATGCATGAATTAATTCTATCGGGCTGCCTGCTTCACCAAAGCCACCAATCATTACCGTGTCACCATCTTTGATGTCGGCCACGGCAGTGGCGCAGCTTGTTACTCGTTTATCTATCATTAGTTGTACTCACAAAAAGTGGATAATTAAAAATACACTTGTTCGCAATGCGAACGTTTGTTACTATATCGAACATCATCTGTGAGTGTAGAGTTGAGGCATTTGAATGTCAAACGAAATAACAATAAAAGAGCTGAAATAATGACAGAGCAAGCTAACGTAAATACTGAAATCAAGCCGAGTGAATTGGTACAATCTTTGGTAAAAGGCTTAACCGTGATCAAAGCTTTTAATCAACAAAGGCCAAGCATGACATTATCGGAAGTGGCTAGTGTTACGGGCTTTACGCGCGCCGCTACTCGTCGTTTTTTGCTGACTTTGCTCAATGAAGGATACGTAAAGCAAGACGGAAAACTGTTTTCATTAACCGCCAAGGTTTTAGATTTAGGTTTTTCTTATCTCTCAAGCTTAGATATTTGGCACAATGCTAAACCCTTGATGAATACTCTCGTTGAACAGCTTAATGAATCATGCTCAGCCGCGGTACTTGATGGTCATGATGTAGTCTATGTTGCGCGTGTTGCTACCACCAAGCGAATCATGTCTATTACCATAAATGTGGGTACTCGCTTACCTGCTTTTGCAACCTCTATGGGCAGGGTATTACTAGCAGATATGACAGCTCCTGCCTTGGACAGCTTTTTAGCGCTTTGCCAAATAGAGCCATTTACCCAATATACCATCACTGAAAAGGGCGCTTTAAAAGCTGAGATAGCACAAGTAAAAGCTCAAGGTTATTCCATGGTAGAGCAAGAGCTAGAGATTGGCTTAACGTCTATTTCAGTGCCTGTGCATAATGGTAATGGCGAAGTGATTGCCGCGCTTAATGTCAGTACCCATATGTCACAAACAGCTAGGCAGCAAATAGTAGAAGAAATTCTACCCGCATTACAGCAATGTGCTAAAAATGTTGAGCGTTTAGGTTAGCTATAACGCAAAAGGGCTGGAGGCTAAGCAAAACTTATGATTTAATAACTGGTATTATTTACAGTGTTTGGTTTTTTTATCATGAGTATTGACCTGAGTCAGCTTGAGCCATTAGTTATTTTTCTCGTTTTTGCGCTAGTGTTTTTGATCATGATGCTTTGGCAAGGTTATCGTATTAGCCAACTTTCTCAGCTGGTAAAAACGACAAGGGTAAACCTAGATGCTTCGGCCAAAGCGGAGCAAAGTTTGTTGGCGCAATTAATAGAAAAACAGCAACTGCAGTTGAAAAATATTTTTGAACAGCAAATGGCAGACTTGCGCATCAAGTTGCTTAGGGAGCTTAGTAGCCAAAAAGAGCAGCTTAATCAAAGTCAAAATCAGGCGCTAGATCAACTGATCAGCCATTTAAATAAAGCCACCCAAGCCAGTAGAGAAGAGCTTGGAAAGTCACTAAGTCAAAGCAGTGAACAAATGGCTAAGCGTATTGATGCTTTAACGAATAATACTGACTTAAGGCTAAAAGAAATCAGCAATGGTGTTGAAAAACGCTTGAGTGAAGGCTTTGAAAAAACCACCAAAACCTTTAGCGATATTTTACAGCGTTTGGCGCTAATTGATGATGCTCAGAAAAAAATAACTGATCTTTCTAATAATGTGGTTAGCTTGCAAGAAGTGCTTAACGACAAACGCTCCCGTGGTGCTTTTGGTGAGGTACAACTAAATGGCTTAATTCGTAATGTCTTGCCCGAGCAAAGCTTCAAGTTGCAACACACCTTATCAAATGGAAAAATTGCCGATTGTCTGCTGTTTTTACCCGAGCCGACAGGCAATGTCGTCATCGACTCGAAATTTCCGCTAGAAAGCTACCGCACTATGATGGATGTTGAGCAAGGAGAATTAGAGCGCAAAACAGCTCAACGTCAATTTAAAGTAGATATTAAAAAGCATATCAATGATATCAGTGATAAGTATTTGATTGATAACGAAACCGCTGATGGCGCCATCATGTTTATTCCCGCGGAGGCTATTTTTGCGGAAATTCATGGCCATCAAAGTGATTTAGTTGACTATGCTAATAAAAAGCGAGTTTGGCTGGCATCGCCAACAACCTTAATGGCGATACTCACTACTGCTCGCTCGGTGCTTAAAGATGAAGCTACCCGAACTCAAGTTCATATTATTCAAGCGCATTTATCGCACCTGTCACAAGACTTTGACCGTTTTAAAGGCCGATTTGCTAACTTAGCCAAACATATAGATCAAGCAGCAAGTGATGTGAAACAGATCCATACCTCAGCGGATAAAATATCTACTCGCTTTGAAAAAATAGAGCAGGTTGAGCTAGAAAATGATGGTTATGCTGAATTACTTGAACATTAAGCTTTAAAAGGCTAAGTGGATAAATACAACGGCAATTAACGTCGGACAGATGTAACGCAAGTAAAAAGCAAACCACTTTAATTTGCGACTTGATGCTAGTACTGCCACATCGGTCAATTGGTTACCACGATGCCAAATCCAGCCCACTACAAGGAAGTAAAATAGCGACATTAACGGCTGTAACACCGTGGTAAGTAGCTGTATTATGAGGCCAAACAATGCTTCAAAATTCATGATAATTAACATGCTCGCAAGAAGCACCACTAAAGATAAGGCATTGGTAGCACGCTTACGGCTGATATCTTTTGCTTCCACTAAATAAGCAACCACTACCTCAGTTGATGAAATAGTTGAAGTTAGTGCGGCAATTGAAAGTAGTGCAAATAAAACAAACGTGACGATTAAACCAACCAAGCCAAAAGAGCTGAATAATGAAGGTAAAATTTGAAAAATTAATTGCCCTTGTCCGATAAGTTTTTCATTTTCAAACACTTGCTGGCCGTGATGTAGAGCCACAAACAAGGCAGGAATAATCAATAGGCCAGCAATAAAAGCAATAAAGGTATCTAAAGCCGCGATAGAGAGCACCAGCTTGCCAATATCTTGACCCTTTTTCATGTATGAGCCGTAAACCATCATGGCACCCACACCAATGGCGAGTGAGAAAAATGCTTGTCCCATCGCGGCAATGATTAAGTTAGCATCAGTGATTTGGCTAAAATCTGGGATCAGGTAAGTTTTGAGGCCTTGCATTGCGCCTTCTTGCTGCAAGATATAAATAATTAAGCCTAATAACATTACTAACAATATCGGCATCAAACGTGATGACCAGCGCTCAATACCGCCATGAACGCCTTGGTGGATAATACCTGCGGTGAGCAAAATAAATATCGGCGTGAAAACAACGTTACGAAGTGTGCTCGAATTTGCAAGCCATGTGGCAATTTCAGTTGCACCGAGCATTTGAGCAAGGGGGCTTAGACTATGAGCAAGCATCCAACCAGCCACTATGGTATAAAAACTTAACATCATTAGCGCGCCAATTAAGCCTATGATGCCGGCACTTTCCCCTGTTTTCCCAAAGCGTTCCCCACAGGCTTTTTTTAATGCGGCAACAGGGTTAGTTTGCATTTGATTACCAATATATACTTCGGCATAAAGTGCAGGTAATGCTAACAATAGGGTAACAATTAAATAAACCAGTAAAAAAGCACCACCACCGTTATTAGCAACTTGAGTTGGAAAGCCCCAAATATTACCTAAACCTATGGCAGCCCCAGCAGAAGCAAGAACAAAACCAAGTCGAGAGTGAAAAGAGTCGCGCGAAGTAGAAGACATAGGGAATAATTATTATTTTTAGATGAGAGTAAGCTTACTTAGTTTAACTATCTAGGGAAAGGCTTGTTGTCTATTTAGGGTGATTTTATGTTAATTATTTTGTACTATCACCTGCCAAATTATTCAGTTGTTACCTTAAAGAGCATATTATGTTGCAATTTCAAATCATCCCAGTAACCCCTTTTGAGCAAAACTGCACCTTGTTTTGGTGTGATGAAACCAAACAAGCTGCTGTAGTTGACCCTGGTGGTGATATTGAAAAGATTATTGCCGCTATTGAAAAGCAAAACCTCACCTTAGCAAAAGTATTGATCACTCATGCTCATATTGATCATGCAGGAGCCACGCATGCTTTAGCAACACATTTTGATGTGCCTATTGAAGGACCTCATAAAGAAGACCAATATTGGATTGATTTGATTGAAGATCAAAAGCAGCGTTTTGGTGGTGCTTTTTCTTATGCCAAAAAATTTATCCCGAACCGTTTTTTACAACAAGGTGATAGTGTTTCTTTTGGTAACATTACCTTAGAAGTTTACTTTTGTCCTGGCCATACTCCTGGGCATGTTATTTTCTTTCATCGCGACTCTAAGCTTGCCCAAGTGGGGGATGTACTTTTTTGTGGCTCTATTGGCAGAACCGACTTTCCGCGCGGCGATCATGCAACCTTAATTAACTCTATTCGCAATAACTTATTTGCGCTTGGGGATGATGTGCGCTTTATTTCAGGTCACGGCCCAATGGGCACTTTAGGTCAAGAACGACAAAGCAACCCCTTTGTTAGCGATGCAGCACTCGGCCAGCGTTAAGGAAATAACTATGGCCAGCTTTGTATTTCGTGCCCAAAGGCGTTTAAAAAAAATTGATTCTAGCAAGCTGTTTCAAGGGATCATTATTGCGGTTATTTTGCTCTCGGCATTATTAATTGGCGCTAAAACTCATAACTTATCAGCTAATGCGGTTGCGGTACTTGCATTATTAGATCTTGGCGTTACCGTTTTTTTTGTTATTGAAATTGTCATTCGTTATTTAGCCTGTCCGAATAAAAAAAAGTTCTTCCATAGCGGCTGGAATATTTTTGATAGCGTTATTGTCATTGGTAGCTTGATACCTGCTGGTGGCTCGGGTGTTTTATTGGCTCGTTTACTGCGGATTTTTCGGGTCTTACGTTTGGTTTCTATGGTACCAGAGCTGCGATTACTCATTAATGCCCTGTTAAAAGCCATTCCTCGTATGGGCTACATAGCCTTATTGATGTTTGTCATTTTCTATATTTACGCTGCAATGGGCAGTATGTTCTTTCACCAAATCAATGAAGTACTTTGGGGAGATGTTTCTATCTCTATGCTGACCTTATTTCGAGTGGCAACGTTTGAGGATTGGACAGATGTGATGTATGAGACTATGGCGGTGCACCCGTTAAGTTGGATGTATTATTTAAGCTTTATTTTTTTAACCGCCTTTATCTTTCTAAACATGATGGTGGGCACTGTGTTAGAGGTGATGGCTCAAGAGCATGAAAACTACCGTGCAGAGCTTCATGGTGAAACAGGAGATGGTGGAGAGCCCGCAAGTCGAGCACAAATTGAAAAACTTGAAAGTGAGCTGGCTGAGATCAAGACATTGTTGCTAAAAGCAAAAGGGAATTAAACGCTAATTGTGATCAGTAAAGTGCATTAGCTTTTGCCATTATTTTGCTGATGCCGAGTGAGAATGGTATCTAAGTGATTGGCAAATGCTTGCCTGTCACTTTGACTTAACGCGGCTGGACCTCCAGTTTGCACACCGCTGGCACGCATGGTGTCCATAAAATCACGAATATTTAAGCGTGATTTTATATTTGCTTTAGTAAAAAGCTCGCCTCTTGGACTGAGTGCTACAGCAGATTTACTGATTACTTCATCGGCTAAGGGAATATCTGAGGTAATGACCAAGTCGCCTTTATTTATCCGTTTGACAATTTCATCATCAGCGATATCAAAGCCTGAGCTGACTTGTATAAAGTTAATGACTTTTGAAGGCGGTATGCGGATAGAGTGGTTGGCGACTAACGTTGTTTGAATTCTAGTGCGCTCGGCGGCTTTAAATAATATTTCTTTAATCACCACAGGGCAGGCGTCGGCATCGACCCAAATTTTCATATTTATCCTCAATCATGTTAGTTTCAACTTTGCTATGATAACTTATTCTCACTTTTTAATGGAGCTACTTTGCCTAATACCATCATAAACCCGCACTATCGACAAATATGGCAAACCGTGCAGTTAATTCCTCAAGGCAAGGTGGCATGTTATGGGCAAATTGCAGACTTAGCTGGCTTACCGGGTCGAGCTCGTTTGGTGGGTAAAGCATTAGGTAAAGTGCCGATCTCAGGCTTTAAAGGACAAGCTGTACCTTGGTTTCGGGTGACAAACTCACAAGGAAAAATATCATTTGAACAAGGAAGTGAACATTTTGAAAAACAAAAAAAGCACTTACAAGATGAGCAGGTGGTTGTGATAGACGCTAGAGTAAAGCTTAAAGACTTTCAATGGCAGCCTGATTTAAGTGAAATTTTATTTGCTTTAGCGTTTTAGCCCTCTTACTCGCCACCTTCCTTATAATGAACCAAGTATCATCTTGCCTGTACCCCATGTTATTAAAGCAATAACATTGAAATTCAATAAAAATTTCCATTTTTAAAAATCTTTACTATGCTTATTTTGTAAGTGTTATACCAATTTGATTAAATTTCTTCCCACTCAGCGAGAACTTAATCAACTTGGTATTAGTTTAGAAAAATAATAACTTGGTAAGTTCGTTGTGTACCATATTCTCAATAAAAGTTTAATAAAAAATATCCTAATAGTTTGTGCCGAGCTTATACCTTGTATGGCTTAAAAATAATAACAACATAGGAATTGGGGGCGTAGTGGAATTAATTAGTCAAATTAATGAAATTTGGCCAATAGCGGCATATTTTGTCATTTTAGTCGCTATGCTAATTTTTATGATGTTGGTGTCCTATTTTTTAGGCCCTAAAACAAAAACCTTAGCTAAAAATACTCCTTATGAATCTGGCATAGTCTCTATTGATAACAATAAGACTCGCTTTGGTAATCACTTCTTTTTATATGCCATCTTTTTTGTCATTTTTGATTTAGAAACTATCTTTCTTTTTGCTTGGGTAATTGCCTTTGATGAGGTTGGTTGGCTTGGTTTTATTGAAGCCAGTATTTTTATTATTGTTCTGCTCGCGGCGCTTGTTTATCTGATAAGAATTGGGGCCTTAGAGTTAAAACACCGACATGAACCGCACCGTGTACAACAGCTAAAATTCGATAATAAGGGGCATTCTTGATGGAGTGGTCATTAACTAAAGCCAAGCTTGATGAAGAAATGCTACAAGCAAAAGGGATTAGCGAGCAAGAGCTGCAGCGTAGTGTCTTCATGGCTAAACTGGATGACATGGTAAATTGGGGGCGAAAAAACTCCATTTGGCCATTTAACTTTGGCTTAAGTTGCTGTTATGTGGAAATGGCGACGAGTTTTACCTCCCGTCATGATATTGCCCGTTTTGGTGCTGAGGTTATTCGAGCGACACCAAGACAAGCCGACTTGATGGTTATTTCAGGAACCTGTTTTCGCAAAATGGCCCCTGTCATTCAGCACTTATATGAACAATTGCTAGAGCCTCGATGGATTATTTCTATGGGCTCTTGTGCCAATTCTGGCGGCATGTATGACATCTATTCAGTGGTACAAGGGGTTGATAAATTTATTCCTGTTGATGTTTATGTTCCTGGTTGTCCACCTCGACCAGAAGCGTTGCTTGAAGGATTATTGCTTTTACAAAACCAAATACAGCATCAACCTAGGCCGTTAAGTTGGGTGGTTGGCGAGCAATCTGTCAGTCAAATTGCTAAGCCTTCGCTACGTGACATCAAGCATGAACACCGCATTCAAGTAACTAATCTTAATTCACCAGACGGTTGTTAAAGGAAGCGAAAATGACGGCAACAAATATCACAAGTAAATTAGACTTTTCTGCTAGCAGTGATTGGCACCAAGCTAATGTTATTGATATTTATCAAGAGATAATAGCGCTAGTACCTGATACTGAGCTATTGCCAGTCACGGCGGTAGAAAATATTGTTGATGATACTCCTAGTTTCTGGCTTGATAAGACTAAACTATGCACTGTCATGCAAGCATTGAAAAATGACTTATCTAAGCCTTTTGATATGTGTTTTGATATCACGGCTATTGATGAAACGGAACGTCAACATAAAGCAAGCCATGTTAGTGATTTTACCGTGAGTTATCATCTTCGCTCCCACAGTAGAAACCAAGATATTCGTTTAAAAGTTGCCCTTTGTAGACAAGATAAACAACTTGATAGTGTTACTAGCACTTGGCCAAATGCCAATTGGTATGAGCGAGAAATTTGGGATATGTTTGGTATTGAATTTAGCGGCCACCCTTATTTATGTCGAATTTTAATGCCTAAAACTTGGCAGGGACATCCGCTGTTAAAGACACATCCGGCACGCGCCACTGAAATGGCACCATTTACCCTGCCACCCGATGAACAAGACAAAGAGCAGCAAGCGTTAAAATTTAATCCAGAAGCTTGGGGAATGAAAAGGCAAAACAAACATAATGATTTTATGTTTTTAAACCTAGGACCCAATCATCCGAGTGTCCATGGCGCTTTTCGTATTGTCTTGCAGATGGATGGCGAGGAAATTGTCGATTGTGTGCCTGATATTGGTTATCACCATCGCGGCGCTGAAAAAATGGGTGAACGTCAGTCGTGGCATAGCTACATTCCATATACGGATCGCATTGATTACTTGGGTGGGGTGATGAATAACTTCCCCTATGTGATGGCTGTGGAAAAACTTGCCGGTATTACTGTGCCAGACAGAGCCAAAGTTATTCGTATTATGACCGCGGAAATGTTTCGCATTTTATCGCACTTATTATTTTATGGGACTTTTGCCCAGGATATTGGTGCGCTGTCACCCATTTTTTATATGTTTATCGACCGTGAAAAGCTGTTTGGCATTATTGAAGCTTTTACCGGCGCGAGAATGCACCCAAGTTGGTTTCGTATTGGTGGTGTTGCTCACGATTTACCCCAAGGTTGGGACAAGCTAGTAAGGGATTATGTTAACTACTTGCCAAAACGTCTTGATGAATATGAAAAAATGGTCATGCAAAATGCACTATTGAAAAAGCGTACCGTTGATATTGGCGCCTACTCAAGTAAAGAAGCGTTGGAATGGGGAGTCACAGGCCCAGGGTTGCGCGCAACTGGCTATGCTTGGGATATGCGCAAGCAGCGCCCTTATAGCGGTTATGATCAATTTGATTTTGAAGTGCCCCTTGGGCATAAAGGCGATTGTTATGACCGATGCCGCGTACGGGTTGAAGAAATGCGTCAAAGTATCCGTATTATTGAGCAGTGCTTAAATAATATGCCAGAGGGACCTTATAAAGCAGAACATCCACAAACCACGCCGCCTGATAAATCACGTGCTATGCAAGATATAGACACCTTAATCCCCCATTTTATCAACGTAAGTTGGGGGCCGGTGATCCCCTCTGGAGAGGTTGCTATGTTTGTGGAAGCCACTAAAGGCATTATGGGCTATCACCTCATTAGTGATGGTAACACCACGAGTTATCGTACGCGTGTTCGCACGCCGAGTTTTGCCCATTTACAAATGCTGCCTTTAATAAGTCGTGGGCAAATGGTGGCGGACTTGATTGCTACCTTGGGCAGTATTGATTATGTCATGGCAGATGTCGATAGATAAAAAGCTGGAACTAGTAAGTGACGAGTAAATAAAGATTAAAGATTAGGGACTTATGAAAAATAACAATAATGACTTTAGTTTAAATCAGAGAATACCTAGCATGATGCTAACGGATGAAGAGATTAACTTTCGTCAATACCTTAGTTCGGCTGAAATATCAGCAATTGAACATGAAGTTGCCATTATGGAAAATCGCGAAGCCGCAGGCATTGAAGCATTAAAAGTGGTTCAAGCGCATCGTGGCTGGATAAGTGATGATAGTTTGATTGCCATTGGTCAATGTTTAAACATTTCTAGCGCCCAATTAGAGGGGGTTGCTACCTTCTATAACTTAATCTATCGACAACCAGTAGGTCATTATGTCATCCATCTCTGCGATAGCATTAGCTGCCATTTAACGGGCTATGAAGAGATCCTACATATAATAAAAGCACATTTAGACATTGATTACGGACAAACAACCGCAGATGGTGAGTTTACTTTGTTGTC
>ENA-UZWX01007070-UZWX01007070.1-metagenome-genome-assembly--contig:-Day-4---50m-contig-7070_pt1 | contig 56345 bp, 52 predicted proteins | sample MGYA00260347_ERZ794907 | MGnify/ENA metagenome assembly ERZ794907 | reverse complement strand
CATGGGCATTTGCCACGGCGGAGCACTAATGACATTGGCTGATATCGCGGCTGCTTCCTGGGCCAATATGGCACGTGGGATTGTTGCCGGCGCACCAACGGTGAATTTAAGCATGGATTTTATCTCTGCGGCCAAGCAGGGTCAGTGGATTGAAGCCCAACTGGAGGGGGTGAGTCTGAAGCGCTTGTTCGGCTTTTCTCGCGGGGTGATCGTCAATAGTAAAGGAGTGGTAGCGCGTTTCAATGCGACGTTTTATTTTCCGGATCATCCAGGAATGTCCCAGGACGGAGTGATCAACGCAGGGGTATTGAAAGACTTGCAGGGCTAGCTTCCAACATCCGCGCTGTCACCCAGCGCCTGGGTGGATTCAATAAAGGCTTTCGCGGCGCGCGAGAGGCTGCGACCTCGGTGGTATACCAGCCCCAGGGTGCGTTCTATGGCGACGCTTGCAACGTCGATTGTTGCCAGAGACTCGTCGCGCATGCTGCGTGGCAATATAGTCCAACCCAGCCCAACCGAAGCCATCATCCGAATCGTTTCCAGGTAATTGGTGGCCAGCGAGACTTCCAGCTGCAAGCCATGGCTGTCAAACAAGCGTTTAATGATTTGTCCGGTGTAGGTGTTAAGTCCGGGCAGTATAGCGGGGTGTCGACTCATAGCCTGCAGGTCTGGTGTGTTACCCGAGCGCAGTAATTCATGGTCTTTGGCGATCATGAAGTCCAGCGGATCTTGCCAGACCGGCAGGGAGATGACATTGGTTTGCTCTTTGGGCGCCAGCGTCACTACGGCGAGTTCAACCTTGCCCTGGCTGATTAACTCATAGGCTTGCTCTGAATCCATGAAATCGATGTCGATGTGTACCTCGGGAAAGGTCTGGCTGAAGCTGGAAAGTACCGGAGGTAGTCGATGCAACCCGATATGGTGGCTTGTTGCCAGGCGCAGTTGACCCGCAACATCGCCGGCAAGGTCGCGGACGGATTGTTCGGCGGCATCCAGCGCACGTTCGACAGACTTCGCCTGAGGCAGCAATGCCTTCCCCGCTTCGGTGAGGCTAATAATCCGGCCAATACGGTCAAACAGCTCAGTGCCCAACTGCTCTTCCAAAAGCGCGACCCGCTTGCTGACTGCGGGTTGAGTCAGGTGTAGCTTTTCAGCGGCCTGAGAAAAAGAGCCGGTCTCAGCCACCAGAACGAAGGCTTTGAGGTTTTGGGTGTCCATTTAGTATTCCTATTTGGAATTCAACAGATAAAAATAATAAATTTGAGTAATTTATTATGCAAGCCCATAATTCACCCATTGAAGTAACACCGCACGATGAGGTGCCTTATGGCCGGCAAAACCCTGTACGACAAATTATGGCAAAACCACCTGGTTGAGCAGCGCGATGATGGCAGCGCGCTGATCTACATAGATCGTCAGTTGATTCACGAGGTGACATCACCACAGGCTTTTGACGGCTTGCGTCTGGCTGGTCGTCAGCCCTGGCGTCGCGACGCTAATCTGGCGGTTCCTGACCACAACGTGCCCACTGAACAGGCCGAGCGTGCTGGTGGCGTCGCAGCTATTGCCGATCCGATATCTCGTTTGCAGGTCCAGACTCTGGATGATAACTGCGATGATTTTGACCTGGTGAAATATGATATCAATGATGTTCGCCAGGGTATCGTGCATGTCGTTGGGCCCGAGCAGGGGGCGACCCTGCCGGGAATGACCGTGGTTTGTGGTGACTCTCACACGTCCACCCATGGCGCGCTGGGTGCACTGGCCCACGGTATCGGCACCTCCGAGGTAGAACATGTGCTTGCCACTCAGACTCTGATCCAGCAGAAAATGAAAAACCTGCTGGTGCGTATCGATGGCAGCTTGCAGAACGGCGTGACTGCGAAAGACGTTGCGCTGGCGGTGATTGGCCAGATAGGCACTGCCGGCGGCACCGGCTATGCCATTGAATTTGGTGGTCAGGTGCTGCGTGACATGTCTATGGAAGGTCGCATGACTGTCTGCAACATGTCGATTGAAGCGGGCGCTCGCATGGGTATGGTGGCGGTGGACAATACGACCCTGGATTACGTTGAAGGACGAACCTACGCGCCCAAGGGTGAGCTGTGGGAGATGGCAGTCGAGGCATGGCGTGATTTGCACTCTGATGAAGATGCGGTGTTTGACGCTGTTGTGGAACTGCGAGGTGAAGACATCAAACCGCAGGTGACCTGGGGCACGTCTCCAGAAATGGTCTTGCCGGTGGATGGCGTATTGCCAGATCCTGCGAACATTGACGACGCCACTCGAAAAACTGCGGTCACTCGCGCGCTGCAATACATGGGCCTGGAAGCTGGCTCTTCAATCGGCGACATCCGTCCGGATCGCGTTTTTATCGGATCCTGCACCAACTCACGGATCGAAGATTTGCGCTCTGCAGCTGAGGTGGTCAAGGGTAAGACAGTTGCTGACAGTGTGAAACAGGCGTTGGTAGTGCCTGGCTCCGGGGAAGTTAAAAAACAGGCTGAGGAAGAAGGTCTGGATAAGATCTTTATTGATGCCGGTATGGAGTGGCGCGAGCCTGGTTGTTCCATGTGCCTGGCGATGAATGCCGATAAGTTGGGCGCAGGGGAACATTGCGCGTCCACTTCAAATCGCAATTTTGAAGGACGTCAGGGCTTTGGTGGTCGCACTCACCTGGTGAGTCCCGCGATGGCCGCTGCAGCAGCCGTGGCTGGCCATTTTGTTGACGTACGTGATTGGCAGGAGGCAGGGCAATGAGAGCGTTTACAGTAGTAAGCGGGTTAGTAGCGCCAATGGATCGTGCCAATGTGGACACTGATCTGATTATTCCCAAGCAATTTTTGAAGTCGATCAAGCGCTCCGGGTTTGGTCCCAATTTGTTCGACGAAATACGCTATCTGGACGAGGGCCAGCCGGGGCAGGATTGCGCCGATCGCCCGATAAACGAGGAGTTTCCCCTGAACTTCCCGCGTTATAAAGGCGCCTCGATTTTGCTCGCCAGGGAAAACTTTGGCTGTGGATCCAGTAGAGAACACGCCCCATGGGCACTGGAAGATTATGGTTTTCGTTGTGTAATCGCCTCCAGTTTTGCCGATATTTTTTATAACAACTGCTTTAAAAACGGCGTGCTGCCCATTGCTCTTGAGGAATCAGTGGTGGCTCGCCTGTTTGACGAAATGTACGCCAGCGAGGGCTATGAGCTCACCGTTGATCTGCAGCGCCAACGAGTGATAACGCCCTCGGGGGAAGAGCTTTCCTTTGAAGTCGATGAGTTCAGGCGCCACTGCCTGCTCGAAGGACTCGACGATATTGGTCTGACCCTGCAAAGCGCAGAGGCGATTCGCAGCTACGAGCAGGGCTGGAGAGAGCAATCGCCCTGGTTGTTCGACGTGATCAAGTGACGCCTGATTTAATTCATAAGTTGTATTCCCGCCTGCGCGGGAATGCGAGCAACAAGGTTAAAAGACAGTGAGCAAAAAAGTATTGGTACTTCCCGGTGATTATATTGGGCCGGAAATTATGACTGAGGCAGTGAAAGTGTTGCAGGCGGTCAGTGAGAAGTTTGAGCTGGATATTGAGCTTGAGTATGGCCTGCTGGGCGGTGCTGCACTGGACGAGTGCGGGGTTCCGCTGCCTGATGAAACCTTGGCCAGGGCTCGAGCCGTCGATGCTATTTTATTGGGTGCCGTCGGCGGCCCTAAATGGGACAAGGTTGAGCGACACTTGCGACCGGAGCGAGGCTTGTTGGCAATACGCTCTGAGTTGCAACTGTTCGGCAACTTACGCCCAGCCATTTTATACCCGCAGCTGGCAGCGGCATCCAGTTTGAAGCCGGAGATTGTCTCCGGGCTCGATATTTTGATTGTTCGCGAGCTGACGGGAGGAATTTATTTCGGTGAGCCACGGGGTATCCGTACCTTGGAAAACGGCGAACGCGAGGGTTTTAACACTTACAAGTACAGTGAATCGGAAGTGCGTCGTATTGCACACCTCGCCTTTGATTTGGCTCGCAAGCGCGACAAGCGCGTTTGCAGCGTGGATAAGTCTAACGTGTTGGAAGCGACCGTTTTATGGCGTGAAGTCATGGAAGAGGTGGGTAAAGACTATCCCGATATAGAATTGAGCCATATCTATGTGGACAACGCGGCAATGCAGCTAGTGATGCAGCCCAAGCAGTTCGATGTGATGGTGACGGGAAATATGTTCGGCGACATTCTGTCCGACGCAGCTGCCATGCTGACCGGGTCGATTGGGATGCTCCCCTCTGCTTCCCTGGACCAGGAGGGCCGTGGTATGTATGAGCCCTGTCACGGCAGTGCGCCTGATATTGCCGGGCAAGGCAAGGCTAACCCCCTGGCAACGATTCTGTCGGTTGCCATGATGTTGCGCTACACCCTGGGCAGTGCCGAGGCTGCCCAAACCATTGAGGATTCGGTGAGCGCGGTTTTAGATCAGGGGCTACGCACGCCAGACATCTTTAGCGATGGCACTACGTTGGTTAACACCACACAAATGGGCGAGGCAGTTTTGGCAGCCGTGCTAGCAGCCTGAGCTCGACGTGATTAAAGGAAAGCGAAAATGAGTGAGTTGTACGATATTGCGGTGGTCGGTGCCACCGGAGCAGTGGGTGAAACCATGATTTCCATTCTGGAAGAACGCGATTTTCCAGTCGGTAATTTATACCCTCTGGCCAGCAGTCGCTCGGCAGGCAAGACCATTATGTTCAATGGTAATACAGTGAAGGTCACCGACCTGGCTGAGTTCGATTTCAGCCAGGCGCAAATAGGTCTTTTTTCTGCAGGCGGCAGTATTTCAGAGAAGTACGCTCCGATAGCAGCGGAGGCGGGTTGCGTGGTGGTGGATAATACTTCTCACTTTCGTCGCGACGAGGATATTCCACTTATTGTGCCGGAGGTAAACATTGAAGCTCTGGCCGGCTATATGACGCGCGGTATTATTGCTAATCCCAATTGTTCAACTATCCAAATGTTGGTGGCGCTCAAGCCGATCTACGACGCGGTGGGAATCGAACGCATTAATGTCTGTACCTATCAGGCTGTATCGGGAACGGGTAAGGAAGCGATTGAGGAGTTGGCGGGTCAAACTGCCAGGTTATTGAATGGCCAGGAAGCGCAGTGTGAGGTTTATCCCAAGCAAATAGCGTTCAATGTCTTGCCGCATATTGATAGCTTCCAGGAAAATGGCTACACCCGCGAAGAAATGAAAATGGTCTGGGAGACCCAGAAAATATTTGGTGATCACAGCATTCAGGTTAATCCGACGTGTGTGCGGGTTCCCGTTTTCTTTGGTCATTCCGAGGCGCTACATATCGAAACGGTAGATAAGATCAGTGCTGAGCAAGCTCGGGAGTTGTTGCAAAATGCCCCTGGCGTGCAGGTTATGGATGAGCAGGCTGACGGTGGCTATCCCACAGCGGTTGGCGACAGCGCGGGTTCTGACCCTGTCTTTGTCGGCAGAATTCGCGAAGATATCTCTCATCCAAGGGGTCTGGATATGTGGGTAGTGTCCGATAATGTGCGTAAGGGTGCCGCCCTCAATAGTGTGCAAATTGCCGAGAGCCTCATTGCGACTTACCTTGATTAATGCGCATAATTCACTGATACTTTCGTGAGAACATAGACGTATTGCTAGTGCACGGAAGCGTTTTGTATAGACTTTAGAAAAGTACAGAAAGTCCTTTCAGGGTCAGAGCTTTTAGCGCACGATAAAGCGGTAACTAGTTCAGAGGTCGCGCCTGGGGAGGCAGACCTGGGGTTTAGCAAAACAATAAGGCGTCGGAGTATGGCTCGTAAGTTAGCTGCAGTTGTGTTTTCTCTGGGTTGTATTCATGCGAGTTCTTCTTTCGCGCTGGGTCTTGGCGATTTAAAGCTTGAATCATTTCTTAATGAGCCCCTACAGGCCAAGGTAGACCTACTCAACACGGATGGTCTGCATTCCGACGAGATCAGGATACGCTTGGCCACCCGCGAGGACTTCGAGCGTCTTGGTGTAGATCGCGCCTATTTTCTTACCAGCATTCAGTTTGACGTCAATGTTGATGCCCAGGGCCGGGGCAGTATTACTATCAGCTCAGATGACCCCGTACTTGAACCCTATCTAGATTTTATTGTTGAGGCGCGCTGGCCGTCGGGTCGCCTGTTGCGTGAATATACCGTTTTAGTGGATCCACCATTGTTTGACACCACATCTCCTGTAATTTCTGCCACTGAGCGCGTGGCAGAAGTGGAGGGGACGCCGCTGCCAGACGGCAGCGAAAAAAAGTCCCAGGGAGCGGCAGCGACTAGCGGCACCCGAGTAGATATCAAGAAGTCCGAACTTGCCGCCGGTGATATGCCTGATCGCGATTTCAACGCAGGAACCTCTGCTACTCCCCGGTCAGGCGTGAAGTACATGATTCACCGAGATGACACGCTTTGGCAGATCGCTGACGCGGCCAGGCCCGAAGGTGCCTCCGTACACCAGACCATGCTCGATATCCAGCGGCTAAACCCCAAGGCATTTATTAACGGGAATATTAATCGGATCAAAGCGGGCTATATCGTTTATTTGCCTGACGAGAATGACATCAGTTCACAAAACCTGGCTGCGGCTCTGGCTGAAGTGAAGCAGCAGAACGCAGACTGGGAGGCCGGGCGCGCTAGCAAGCCTATTGCTACAGGTCCCAAGCTGCGCATTTCGACTGATCCGGTAGAAGACAACACGACTGAGATCGCGGATGCCGATGACCGTAATGTCGGTGCTGCCATAGCGGCGGAAGAAACAGACAAGGCTCAGCTTGAGCGAGCGGAGATGGCAGAAGAACTGGCTTCCGTTCAGCAGCAAGTTAACACTCTGCAGAGAATAGTCAGTGTAAAAGATGATCAGATTGCGGCGTTGCAGGCCGCCCTCGAAGAAGCGGGAGGCTCGACTTCTGAGGTCGCTGCTGACAGCAGTGAGACTGACCTTATAGCCAGCGCTGATAATAATGGGGCTCAGGAAGGCCAGCCAGTCGTGGATACGGCAGAGCTAACGACTGCGACCGAGGTTATTGAGGAGGCTGCTACCCCCGCACAGGAGGTGAAGCCGGAGCCTGCCCCTACCAAGCCTGCGCCCGTTCCTGCCGCTCAAGAGAGCGGTATGATGAGCTATTTGTTGTACGGACTTGGTGCGCTGGTACTGGCCATACTGGCCTTCATGTTTGTGCGCCGCGGTAAGGATGAGGAAACAGTAGGTGGAGTTAGTGACGACGCCTTTGCTGATGTGCAGCTGAAAGAAGAGCACGTAGAGACAGTCCCGGAGCCTATTGCAGAACAGACTCCTGAACCTGCGGCGCCCCCTGCAAAGCCTCGAGCAGCCGAGCTCAGTGGCGATAATCGTGGCTATGGTGAGCGCAAGCACGATGAGTATGCCTCTGACGTGGAAACCGGTGACGCCCTGGCAGAAGCGGATATTTATATTGCTTACGGTCGTTACCCCCAGGCCAAGGATCTACTGCAAAATGCCATCAAGAATGAGCCGGCGAATGCATCATATCGCCTGAAGCTGCTCGAAGCCGAGCTGCAGATGGGCAACAGAGCAGACGCAGAAGAACAGTTGGTCGAGCTTCAGGCGATGGGTGATGCGTCCATTGTCGCTCGCGCTCAGCAATTGCTCAGTGGAGGAGGAGATAGCTTTTCTGAGCCACCGGCAGATTTAGTCGATGATTTGGGCGGCAGTGTGGATTCAGATTTTTCTGGCCTTGAAATTGAAGAGGGTCTGGGCGAGGGCGCTGCGCTGGAAGATGATCTGGATCTCTCTTCCGATTTCGGAGAAGACAGTCTGACGGAAGTGCCTGAAGACGAAGACCTGGTCATTGCTGCAGAAGCGAATGCTATGTCTACCAAGCTGGATTTGGCCCGGGCCTACATGGACATGGGCGATGAAGATGGCGCTCGCCAGATTCTTGAGGAGGTCGTCGCCGACGGCTCCGATGAGCAGAAGGCCGAGGCCAGCAACTTGTTGGAGCGCATTGGCTGACCCGTTTCCCCGGTTGAGTGCTGAGCCGCTTCCTGCGGGCAGTCGGATTGCTTGTCGAATCGAGTATAACGGCGCCCGCTACAACGGCTGGCAAAGTCAGCCTCATCTGAATGTTCTCACCGTACAGCAAGAGCTGGAGTCTGCGCTTTCAAGTGTGGCCGATCACCCCTTGCGCGTTCACTGTGCCGGTCGCACTGATACCGGTGTTCACGGGCATTGTCAGATCGTGCACTTTGATGCGCCTGCAGCGCGCGCTCCCAAAGCCTGGGTGCTGGGGGCTAATGCCAGCATGGCGAAAGATGTGCGCGTTCACTGGGCGACGGTGGTGCCAGAAAGCTTTCACGCGCGCTTTTGTGCGGTGGCCCGTCGTTATCGTTATGTTATTGCCAATACACTGGTGCGTCCGGCTGTGCTGGTCGGTCAAGTGAGTTGGTACCGCTACCCCCTGGATGCAGCAATCATGGATAAGGCTGCCCAATCATTACTGGGAGAGCAGGATTTTTCCGCGTTTCGAGCAGCTGCGTGCCAATCTAACTCGCCCATGCGTAACGTGCATTCAGTTGCTGTGCGTCGAATAGGTGACCTTGTGGTCGTGGATATACAGGCCAACGCTTTTTTGCATCATATGGTGCGTAATATTGTTGGTTCACTACTCGCTGTAGGCAGTGGACGCAAATCGGAAGCGTGGATAGGGCAACTGCTGGCCGCAAGAGACAGAACCCAGGCAGCAGATACCGCGGCGCCACATGGCCTGTATTTAGCCGATGTTCTTTACCCCGATGAATTTTCTCTCCCCGAGACACCCTATGGCCCGCTCATCATAGCTGCGGGCGTGGCTGCCTCTTAAAGACACACGCTGCGCTGTCTGCTATGATGCGCGGCTTGTTTTTTCTGTGTAATCAGGTCTGAAATTGTCCCCCACGCGTATCAAAATTTGCGGTATTACAAGGCCGGAAGACGCCCTTGCGGCTGCGAGCAGCGGTGCCGATGCAATAGGGCTCGTGTTCTACGCTGACAGTCCACGCGCCGTTACCGTTCAGGAGGCGAAGGACATTGCACAAGTGCTGCCGCCTTTTGTCACGCTTGTGTCGTTGTTTGTAAACGCGCCGGCAGAGACCATTAGCGATGTACTCAGCCAAGTGCCGGTAGGCCTGATTCAGTTTCATGGTGACGAAGACAGCCGCTTTTGCCGAAGTTTCGGGCGACCGTGGATAAAAGCGTTAAGAGTGCGAGATTCGATGAATGTCGCGAAGGAGGCGGCGGCTTTGTCCGGTGCGACGGGAGTGCTGCTGGACGCATGGCAAGAGGGCGTGCCGGGCGGAACAGGGCGAACGTTCGATTGGGCTCTGGCCAATGAGCAGCTACCTCTGCCCATGGTGCTGGCAGGTGGTTTGGATGAGGTGAACGTTGGCGACGCGATAGGCGGTCTGCGTCCCTGGGCCGTTGATGTGAGCGGTGGAGTCGAGTCGTCACCCGGCATTAAAGACGCTGAGAAAATACAACGATTTGTCGCGGCGGTGCGCGCTGCAGACCAAAAAACTCTGGATATGTAGATGAACAACAATGTGAAGAACAGCCAATACGACGCAGTACCTGATTTGGAGGGGCGCTTCGGTAGCTATGGAGGACGCTTCGTTGCTGAGACCCTGATGGCCGCCCTAGACGAGCTAGAGGCGCTGTATAACAGGCTCAAGTCTGATGAGAGCTTTCAGCGGGAACTCGACGCAGACCTGGCCCATTATGTCGGTCGTCCGTCTCCGCTTTATGAGGCGGCTCGATGGTCTGACCGTATCGGTGGTGCACGCATTTTTCTTAAGCGGGAGGATCTCAACCACACCGGTGCGCACAAGGTAAACAATACGGTGGGTCAGGCTCTGTTAGCTAAACACATGGGCAAAAAGCGCGTCATTGCCGAAACTGGCGCCGGTCAACACGGGGTGGCTACAGCGACTATAGCCGCGCGCCTTGGGCTCGAGTGTCTGGTATTCATGGGAGAGGAAGATATTCGTCGTCAGACGTTGAACGTCTATCGAATGAAGTTGCTGGGGGCGGAAGTAGTTCCAGTGACCTCAGGGTCGCGTACGTTGAAAGACGCCATGAACGAAGCAATGCGCGACTGGGTGACCAATGTTGATGACACCTATTACATTATCGGAACGGTGGCAGGCCCTCATCCTTATCCGCTGTTAGTCCGTGACTTTCAATGTGTTATTGGCCGTGAGGCGCGTGCTCAATCCCTTGCGCAAACAGGCCGCTTGCCAGATGCTCTGGTGGCATGCGTAGGCGGAGGATCGAATGCTATCGGCCTATTTCATCCGTTTCTTGAGGACGAGTCCGTGGCAATGTACGGCGTAGAAGCGGGCGGTCACGGTGTATCTACCCATCAGCATGCGGCGCCACTGACCGCCGGCACCCCGGGGGTGTTACACGGTAATCGCACGTACCTGATGCAGGATGAAAACGGCCAGATTATGCACACCCATTCAGTGTCTGCCGGCCTGGACTACCCGGGCGTAGGGCCAGAACACAGCTGGCTGAAGGATGTAGGCCGGGTTAATTATGTAGTGGCCAACGATGACGAAGCACTGAAAGCATTCCACACACTGACGCGGGTTGAGGGCATTATGCCCGCGCTTGAAAGCAGTCACGCCCTGGCTTACGCCGAGAAACTGGCGGCCGAAATGAGCCCCGAGCAGACTATTGTGGTGAACCTTTCAGGCCGCGGCGACAAGGATATTCATACTGTCGCCGAGATTGATGGCATTCAGTTTTAGGGAGTAGTGAAGTGAGTCGTATAGCAGGGCGTTTCCAACAACTGGCCAGTGAAGGCCGTAAAGCGCTGATTCCATACATCGTAGTAGGTGACCCAACGTTGAAGGTCACCGTTCCGCTTATGCACTCGCTGGTCGAGAATGGGGCCGATATTATTGAACTGGGTGTGCCGTTTTCTGACCCCATGTCAGAAGGGCCGGTGATTCAGCTGGCGCATGAGCGCGCCCTGGCCCACGGCGCCAGCCTGCGCGACGCGCTTGAAGTGGTGCGTCAGTTTCGTGAACAAGACAATGAAACCCCGGTGTTACTGATGGGTTATGCCAATCCGGTCGAGCATATGGGGTATGCAGTTTTTGCCGACGCCGCAGCAGAAGTTGGCGTGGATGCGTTGCTGACCGTCGATATTCCGCCTGAAGAAGTTGCGCAGGTTAATGCCCAGTTGCACCGAGTGGGTATGGACAACATATTTTTGGTGGCGCCCACCACACCCGATGAGCGTATTGGTCGTATTGTCGGCCAGGCCAGCGGTTTTGTTTATTATGTTGCTGTGAAAGGGGTGACTGGCGCTGGGCATCTGGATGTTGCTGATGTGAAAAGCCATCTCTCCCGGATTCGCGAGCACAGTCAGCTGCCACTGGCAGTAGGGTTTGGCATTAAGGATGCGGCGTCAGCCGCAGCAGTAGCGAATGTTGCAGATGGCGTGGTGGTGGGCAGTGCTCTGATCCATGCCATGGCCGAAAAGCTGGAATCCGGCGCCAGCGAGGATGAAGCCGCCAATGCCGCGGTTCAATTGTTGGCCGAAATCCGTGCAGGAGTTGACAGCGCCGCTTCCTAGTGGGGCCAGCAAGCGTTTATAATGACCTCTGCGTTGGTGTGGGGGAAAACATGAGTTGGATTGACAAAATACTGCCTTCCGGGGTCAGTAAGGGCGAAGGCAAAAAGCGCTCAAATGTTCCTGAGGGGCTCTGGAAAAAGTGCGTCAAGTGCGACGCGGTACTTTATAGACCTGATCTTGAGCGTAACGACGACGTCTGTCCCAAGTGCGATCATCATATGCGTATCGGTGCTAGGCGCCGCTTGGATAGTTTTCTGGACGAAGGGACAGGGGACGAAATCCTGAGTGATATCGAGCCGGTAGACCGCCTCAAGTTCAAAGATAAAAAACGCTACCGCGACCGTTTGCAGGTGGCCCAGAAGTCCACCGGCGAAAAAGATGCTCTGATTGCCATGCAGGGTGAACTTAAGGCAATGCCCATCGTCGCTGTTGCCTTTGAGTTCAACTTCCATGGAGGCTCCATGGGCTATGCAGTGGGCGAGAAGTTCACTCGCGCCGCGCAGCTCGCTCTGGAAAGCAAAGTTCCACTGGTTTGTTTCGCAGCCTCTGGTGGGGCCCGCATGCAGGAAGCCCTCATATCGCTGATGCAGATGGCGAAGACCAGCGCGGTGTTAGAGCGCATGAAACTGGCTGGCGTGCCTTATGTGTCGGTCATGACCGATCCGATTTATGGTGGGGTATCTGCCTCCCTCGCACTGCTGGGCGATATTAACGTGGCAGAGCCAGACGCCCGGGCCGGCTTTGCCGGTCCCAATATCATCGAGCAAACAATTCGCCAAAAATTGCCCAAAGGCTTTCAGCGCAGTGAGTTTCTGTTGGAGCACGGTGCTATCGACATGATTATTCATCGCACCGAAATGCGCGATACATTAGGTCGCCTGCTTGCCAAACTGGGTAATATCGACCTTGATGAAGCGCAAATGAAAGATCCCGAGCCTACCTTTGAATTAGTGGAGCCGGAGTCGGACGAGTTCTTGGAGCGTTCTGATTTGCCGGAAGGGGATGACTAGCAAAACACTTGCTCAGTGGTTGCAGCATCTAGAAACCCTGCATCCCAATGAAATGGAGTTGGGCCTGGATAGGGTTTCGCAGGTAGCGGACACACTAGGATTATTGCCCCTGTCATCGCCCGTGGTGACCGTCGCCGGCACCAATGGTAAGGGGTCTACGGTCGCGGTGCTGGAGTCCTTATTGAGGGAATGTGGCTTTCGCCCGGGCGCCTTTACTTCGCCGCACTTTCTTCGTTTTAACGAACGTATCCGTGTCGGCGGCAACGAAGCGCAGGACGAGCAGCTCATTGCGGCGTTCGAGGCCATAGAGGGAGTCAGGGATGGGATTTCGCTGACTTACTTCGAATTTTCGACCCTTGCGGCACTAATGGTCTTCGAGCGGGAAGAGGTTGATTACGTGTTGCTGGAAGTGGGCCTGGGTGGACGCCTGGACTCGGCCAATATGGTAGACGCAGACATTGCTGTGATTACCAGCATCGACCTTGATCACCAGGACTGGCTGGGAGATACCAGAGGAGTGATTGCCAGAGAGAAGGCGGGCATTATGCGCGTGGGTAAGCCGGTGGTAATAGCGGACCCGGAGCCTCCGGGGGAGTTGCTGGAAGTAGCCAGAGATAGGGCAGCTGGTCCTTTGTATCGACTGGGGCAGGAGTTTGATTTTTCAGGACCCGCAGACCGATGGCAGGGCAGGGTGCAGGCCCTTAAAGGGGACAAGAAATTGCTGCAGCACCTATCGTCGGTTTCCTTACTGCCGGCGAACGTTTGCGCAGCCGCCCAGGCCGCTGTGTTGCTGGGTGTGGAGTTTGGTGAAGATCAACTACAGAGGGCCATTGACGGCAGTATTCGGCCGGGGCGCTTGCAACGCATGGAGCTGGGTGGGTTTCATTACCTGCTGGATGTAGCTCACAATCCGGCTGCAATTGATAAATTGCTGGAAAATATTGCTGCAAGTCCTTGTAATGGAAAGGTTATTGCTTTATTTTCCGCGATGAAAGACAAAGCAATTGATGAAATGTTGGAGGCCTGTAGCGGCCATTTTGACGCCTGGTTTCTTGGCGAGCAGCCGGATAACCCACGCGCGATGCCGACCGCACAAATCGCCGAACTGCTGCGAGAGCAGGGGCAGGAGGCGATTAGCATTAGTAAGAATCTGCGCCAGGCCTTCCGGCGGGCACAGACGGTAATGAACGGGGAGGATCTGCTGGTTGTTTTTGGCTCCTTCTTCACTGTTGCGGCCGTTTTGCCGCAACTGGAAAAGGACCGAGGGAAGTTCGGGACCGATGAATGAAGTCTTAAAACAACGCCTGATAGGCGCGCTGATCCTGGTAGCACTGGGTGTTGTATTCTGGCCCATTATTTTTGTCGAACCCGGCGCCAGTGGTGGCGCCGAAGAAGCGCAGATTCCCCCGCGCCCACTGGTTGAAACAACATCCATCGAACCTCCGGACATGGCGGGGTTGCGACCTTCACGCGAAATCATAAAAGAGCCCGAACCCAAAGAAAGAGAACTGTTATCACTGGCGCCAGAAGCGCCGCCGGTGGTATCGAGTTCGCCGACCTATAGCGGTGCTCAGCAGAGCAAGCCTGCGACACCAAAATCCACAGCTTCTCTACCCGCGCCCAAACCTGAGCCTGTGAGCGCCCCTAAACCAGCCGAGCAAAAAACACGGACTGAAGCCCCGGTTAAGCCCGCCTTGGATGCCGAGGGTATTCCCATTACCTGGATTTTACGCGTTGCCAGTGTCAGTAGTTCCAGCAGTGCAGATAAACTGCGCAAGGACCTGCTTGATATGGGTTACAAAGCCTATGCGAAGAAGATCACTAGTAACGGCAAGGCGCTTTACCGGGTTTACGTCGGCCCCAAAGCGGAGAAGGCTCGCTTGGAAAAAATTCAAGGATCGATTAATAGCCGGTTCGGGGTGAAAAGTATGATCACCCGGTACTACCCCTGATGAGTCATTCAGGGGCTGTGCGGCTGACTCTTGCGTTCGCAATATTTGACCCCATAGAGTCAGCTGATGATTGAGTTGTCTCAGTTGAACGGCGCCGATTGGGTTATCATTGTGGCGCTCACAGTATCGACTTTGCTGAGTTTGTGGCGTGGCTTTGTGCGTGAAGCCCTGTCCTTGTTGGGATGGATCACAGCCTTTGTCGTAGCGCATTTGTTGGTAGACCGACTGGCGATGGAACTGGCGGCTGTTATCGCCAACGTGACCGGCCGTTATGTTGCGGCCTATGCCATTTTGTTCGTTTCAACGTTGATAGTGTTTACCATCGTAGTGAAATTAGCGACCAGCCTGGTTAGGGTTGCCGGCCTGAGTGTGCTGGATAGGGTGCTGGGAACGATTTTCGGTTTTGCCAGGGGGGTAATCGTTATTTTGGTCGCAGTCTACGTGATCAAACAATTGATTCCGCCCCAGGATCAGCAATGGCTGCATCAGTCTGTATTGATGCCCCATTTGAATATGCTAGCTGACTGGGTACAGACGGTGTTTTCCAACAGCGTCCCCGGTGAGCAGATAACGACCTGATGCAAGAGGTATAGCAGGATGTGTGGCCTGGTAGGAATAGTGGCGGGCAAAAACGTTGCCCCCGATATATACGATGCCCTAACGGTGCTTCAGCATCGCGGTCAGGACGCGGCAGGTATCATGACCTGTGATCGTGGCCGTTTTAGCCTGCGTAAGAGCGAGGGCCTGGTGCGAGATGTGTTTCGACAGCAGCACATGCAGCGGCTGGAGGGCAACGTAGGCATTGGTCATGTGCGCTATCCTACCGCCGGCAGCTCAGGGCCTGCGCTGGCGCAACCTTTTTATGTTAATTCGCCCTACGGCATTGCTCTGGCTCACAACGGCAATCTCACTAACGCCGAGCAGCTGGGAAAAGAACTGTTTGAGGATGATCTGCGTCACCTCAACACAGACTCTGACTCCGAAGTATTGCTTAACGTATTCGCCCACGAATTACAGACACTTGGCAAGCTGAGCCCAGGACCCGAAGATATCTTCGCCGCTGTTGGTGCCGTGCACAAACGTTGCCGGGGCGGCTACGCCGCGGTCAGCCTTATCGTGGACCACGGCGTGGTCGGCTTTCGAGATCCCCTGGGGATACGCCCCCTGGTGGTCGGTGAGCGCACCGGCAAAGACGGTAAAAAGGTCCACATGATTGCATCTGAAAGCGTGGCCCTGGACGTTCTGGGTTTTAGTTTGCTCGGTGATGTGGCGCCGGGTGAGGCAGTGTTTATTGATATGGAGGGTCAGTTGCATCGCAGGCAGTGCGCGCAATATTCAAACTTGACGCCCTGTATTTTTGAGCACGTTTATTTTGCCAGACCCGATTCCATGATGGATGGCATTTCTGTTTACAAGACCAGAATGCGCCAGGGTGCAGCACTGGCCAAGAAGGTGCGCAGAGAGCGCCCGGACTTGCATATCGATGTGGTTATTCCTATCCCTGATACCAGCCGTATTGCGGGTCAGTCGATGGCTTATGAACTGGGAATCAAATTTCGTGAGGGGTTCATGAAGAACCGCTATATCGGCCGCACGTTCATCATGCCCGGGCAGAGTCAGCGTAAGAAATCTGTGCGTCAGAAACTTAACCCAGTGCGCCTGGAGTTCGAAGGCAAGAACGTAATGCTTGTCGACGATTCCATTGTAAGGGGTACTACCTGCCGGCAGATCATTGAGATGGCGCGCGATGCGGGTGCGGCCAACGTATACTTCGCTTCTGCAGCGCCTCCTGTTCGCTATCCCAATGTCTATGGCATTGATATGCCCTCTGCGTCGGAGTTAATCGCCCACAATCGATCAGTGGACGAGATCTGCGAACAGATTGGTGCCGACTGGCTGATATTCCAGGACCTTGATGACCTGATTCGTTGCTCCAGTGACGGCAATGATTTAATTGAGTCTTTTGACTGTTCGGTTTTCAGTGGTGAATACATTACAGGAGATGTCGATCAAAACTATTTGGACCACATTGAAACTCAGCGCAACGATGAAGCACAGAGTAAGAGTCGTGCGGGATTGGAAGAGGGGGCTGTTGTCGGAATTCATAACGACGACTAATCAAGATGACAGATCAATTTGACGATGACGCACTGGCGGGAGCGCAGCTAGACACCCTGGCGATCCGGGCGGGCATTTCACGCACTCATGAAGGCGAACACGCCGAACCTATTTTTGCCACTTCCAGCTTCGTTTTTGGCAGTGCGGAAGAGGCTGCTGCGCGTTTTGGCGGTGAGGAGTCGGGTAATGTCTATTCGCGTTACACCAACCCTACTGTCAGAACCTTTGAACAGCGCATAGCTGCGCTGGAAGGTGGTGAAGCTGCGGTGGGTACTGCTTCTGGCATGGCCGCAATTCTGGCGACTGCAATGGCGCTGCTGAAGTCGGGCGATCACGTGGTTTGCTCTCGCGACGTGTTCGGTACGACCACCAACCTTTTCAGCAAGTATCTTGTTAAGTTTGGTGTTGAAGTTGACTTTGTACCTTTGTTGGATGCCGTTGCGTGGCAGAGCGCTATTCGCCCTGAAACGGTCATGCTGTTCATGGAAACACCCAGCAATCCGCTTTGCGAGGTCGCGGATCTCGAGGCGATGTCTGCTCTGGCGCGGGCCAATGATTGTCTGCTGGTTGTGGATAACTGTTTTTGCACCCCGGCACTGCAAAGACCTTTGTCCCTGGGTGCTGACATTGTAGTGCACTCCGCTACCAAATACCTCGATGGCCAGGGGCGCTGTGTTGGCGGCGCTGTGGTCGGCAGCGCTAAACACATGACAGAGGTAGAAAACTTTCTGCGTACTTGTGGACCCACCATGAGCGCATTTAATGCCTGGGTATTTCTCAAAGGACTCGAGACCTTGCGCTTGCGTATGGACGCCCACAGTAAAGCAGCTCTCGAGCTGGCTCAGTGGCTCAGTGAGCAAAGCGCGGTGGAAAAAGTCTACTACTCGGGTCTGGAAAGCCATCCGGGCCACAGGCTTGCTAAAAAACAGCAGAGGGGCTTCGGAGGTGTATTGTCGTTTCAGGTTAAAGGCGGCCAGGAGCAGGCATGGCGAGTGATAGACGGTACGCAGATCATGTCGCTCACAGCCAACCTTGGTGATACCAAGACTACTATTGTTCACCCGGCAACTACGACCCACGGTCGTTTGACCGATGAACAACGCAGCCAGGCAGGTATTGAGCGCAACCTGATCCGCGTCTCAGTGGGACTTGAAGATATAGAAGATTTAAAGTCCGATTTGCAGCGAGGGTTTGCTGCGCTCGGTTAAAAAGAACACCCGGGGCACACAATGCAGTTACAGGAAGTTATCGATCAAGCTGTCGCCGAGGTTGGGACAGCACTGCTGGGCAAGGAGCCGCAAATACGTCTGGCGCTGTGTTGTCTTTTTGCGCGCGGGCATTTGCTGATCGAGGATTTGCCAGGAATGGGCAAAACCACTTTGTCACATGCCCTTGCAGACGTACTGGGTATCTCCTGGAAACGGGTTCAGTTCACCAGCGATCTATTGCCGGCAGATATTTTGGGTGTCTCTGTTTACAACCGCAACGATGCCAGCTTTAGCTTTCATCCCGGCCCCATATTTACCCAACTGCTATTGGCAGACGAAATAAACCGCACCACACCGCGTACCCAGAGTGCACTGCTCGAGGCGATGGCTGAGGGACAGGTAACGATAGAGGGGGAAACGCGTCAACTGTCGGATCCGTTTTTTGTCATTGCTACCCAGAACCCGGTGCATCAGTCCGGCACTTATCCGCTGCCAGAGTCGCAACTGGATCGGTTCCTGATGCGCCTTGAGCTAGGGTATCCCCACCCTGCAGCCGAGAGAGAAATGTTTCAGCTTCAGCGCGGTGATATGCGCGATCGTGTTGCCCTTAGGCAGCTAATCAGTGCCCAGCAGCTGCAGCATATACGTGAGGCAGTAAGCGAGGTTCATGCGTCAGATAACTTGCTGGATTATTTGCAGAGGTTAATAGCCTATACCCGCAACAGTCCCGAATTTGAAGTTGGTCTTTCTCCAAGGGGAGGCCTGGCCTTGTTGGATTGCGCTCGCACTTGGGCTGTTATGCATAGCCGTGGGCATGTGGTACCGGAAGATTTGCAAATGGTGCTGCCTGCAGTCGCAGGTCATCGCCTTGTTCCCAGCGGCGATTATGCCGGTGATGGCAAGGCGCTGGTGACCCTGCTGCAGCGAAATGTGGACGTCATCCGTCCCTGACGGACTATGGACATGGCGCCAGCAACGGGGATGAGCACGGTGGGTCGAATTCGAGCCCGCCTGCGCAGGCGGTTCCGTGCTTTTATCACCAGCAGAATTCCCCCATCGAGAGTGGTGACTCTCAATCAAAAACGAATCTTTATATTTCCTAATCGGGTAGGTCTGTTTTTTGGTATTTCTCTGTTAGTGATGTTGCTGGCAGCGATCAATTTTCAAAATAACCTGAGCTATGGCCTGACATTTCTATTAACGACCTTATTTATTGTTGCGGTGTTACACACCTATTCCAATCTGTCCGGGCTTACTTTACGTGCCGTGCACGCTCAGCCTGCATTTCCAGGGCAACAAACTGAATTTGAGCTGCAGCTGGAATGCAGCAGACGTAAAGAACATGTCGGCATTTATCTGAAGTGGCCCAGCAGTAATGCCAGTACAGTCAATTTGGTGGAGGTTAATCAGTTGCGCGTGCAGTTACATGCGCCGGTCGGTAAAGCACGCGGTTGGTATAGTCCTGGGCGCTTGCTGGTGGAGTCCACTTTTCCCCTGGGCTTGTTGCGATGCTGGAGTTGGATTGACCTGGACCTACACGCCCTGGTTTACCCGAAACCCATACCTTCGGGCGAATTGCCGGGTCTTGCCACGGAGCAGCCCGATGGCGCTGCTATCCCTATTGAAGGCAGTGACGACTTCTATGGCTTCAGGGACTATCGTCACGGCGACTCACTGCGGCAAATCTATTGGAAGGGACTTGCCAGGGGGCAGTCGGTGCAGGTGAAGCAATACGCCGCTTACGCTGACCGCAGTGTATGGCTGGACTGGGATATGTTCGCTGGTCTGGGCACCGAACAGCGGCTTTCGCATCTGTGTTACTGGGCGTTGGAGTTTGACAAGGCGGGCGACGAATACGGTTTGCGTTTACCTTCGATGAGCATCGCCCCTGATATTGGTGAGCGACATCTCGAGCAGGTGCTGCGCGCCTTGGCGCTATATGGCGACGAGGAACAATGAAAGCACTCCAGCAAATACCTCGCAACGCCCTGGTGTGGATTATCATCAGTATGTTCACTCTGGTATTACCGCACATTGAAAGAATTCCTCCCTGGGTATTGGCTGTTTATTGTGTTGCAGCCCTGTGGCGAATAATGGTTTATCGCGGACGTTGGTCCTTCCCTCGTTGGCCGGTCAAGTTAGGATTAATTTTCGCCGGTTTTGCAGGAATTTTATTGAGTTTCAGCACGCTGGTGGGATTGGAGCCGACGGTTGCATTGCTGCTCACGGCGTTTGCGTTGAAACTGCTCGAGTCAGCGGAACGCAAAGACGCATACGTGTTGTTGTTTTTGGGTTACTTCGTCATCCTGACCGAGTTTCTATTCAGTCAGGATTTATTCATTGTTTTGCTGAGTTTGTTGAATGTCGTGATTGTGACTACAGGCCTGGTGGCTTTGCACCGGCCCGGTGACAATCGATTTCGCATGCGACCGATGAAACAGGCAACATTGATGGTGGCGCAGGCAGCGCCGCTGATGCTGGTATTGTTTTTCCTGTTTCCCCGTATCGGGCCACTCTGGACCGTTCCTATCAAGAGTCAGCAGGCCAAGACCGGCATGAGCGAGTTTATGAGCCCTGGGGATGTGTCTCGCCTCAGTCGCTCAGGAGAGGTTGCTTTTCGGGTAGAGTTCAACGGGGACATTCCCGCCCGATCGCAGCTCTATTGGCGCGGCCTGGTGATGAGTCGTTTGCAACAGGGCACCTGGAGCGCCTTGAGCTTTTACGAGGCTCCCGCCAGTGAGCGTCGTCAGACAGAGCCAGAGCGAACAGGAGAACCTTTGCGCTATTCCGTGATTCTGGAGCCGACACAGCAGCGCTGGCTCTATGCCTTGCGCTATGCCAGGTCGACAGACTCCGGGATTATGAGTTCCTCAGACTTTCGCCTGTTCAGGCCGATAGTGATCGAAGACGATTATCTTTATCAGGTGCGCTCCTGGCCTGAGGCAGCGATTGAAACGAACCTGTCAGCATGGCGACGTAAGACTGAACTGTCGCTACCGGCCACAGACAATCCCAGGGCAAGGGCATTGGCAGCGCAGTTTGTCGAAGAATCCAGCACGCCAGCAGAAGTGGTAGAGCGGGTGTTACGGCACTTTAATGCACAGCCCTTTGTCTACACTCTGCAACCTCCATTGTTGCCTGAGCGGGATGCAATGGATGCTTTTTTGTTCGATACTCGCAGGGGTTTCTGCGAGCACTACGCTTCTTCATTTGTCATCATGATGCGTGCCGCTGGTATTCCTGCTCGCGTGGTTGCCGGTTACCAGGGCGGCGAGGTGAATCCGATTAATCGCACGGTTATTGTGCATCAGTTTGATGCTCACGCGTGGGCGGAAGTCTGGCTTGAGGGAGAAGGATGGGTAAGGGTTGATCCTACGGCGGCTGTTGCGCCTGAGCGTATCGAACTAGGTCTGGAGGAAGCATTAGCGGAGGAGGGCAGTTTCCTCGCAGACTCACCGCTATCTCCCTTGCGATATCGTAATATCGATATCATCAATACTTTGCGCCTTCGTTATGATGCGCTGACTTATCGTTGGCAGGCCTGGGTCGTGGGTTTTGACCAGGACAGGCAGTTCAGTTTGTTACAGGACTTCTTTGGTGAGTTTACCGCCCGTAAGTTCGCTGCCGTGTTGTTGGGTAGCTGGGCTCTGGTGCTGATTCCAGTCGGGCTGGGATTGCTGCTCAGGCGCAGGACGCACGAGCTAAGTACGCTCGACAAACACTATCTCGCGTTTTGTCGGAAGCTGGGAAAAATGGGTATCGAGCGGGACTTTGGTGAAACGCCGCAGGAATTTGCAAGTCGTGCGCAGCAGGCGTTGCCGAGGTTGGCGGCCTCCATTGGCGACATCACCAAGCGTTACAACACTTTGGCCTATGCCCCGCCGGGCGCTAATGAAACTGAGCTGCGCGATTTTATCCGGACTGTGAGGACGATACATTGACGATCAGAACTGCTTCCACCGCTGATGGTAAGGCTCTGGCGGAAATCTATAACCACTACATTGTCAATTCGACGGCAACCTTTGAGGAGGTGGTTCTCAGCGCAGAGGATATGAAACAGAGGGTGCTCGCGGTAGCTGAACTGGGACTTCCCTGGCTGGTGGCGGAGCAGCAGGGGCAAGTTGTTGGCTACGCTTATGCTAATCGCTGGAAGGAGCGCAGTGCTTACCGATTTTCGGTAGAAAGTACGGTGTACCTGCTGCCGGATATAGGCTCTCGAGGCTGGGGTACCCGCCTTTATACGGCTCTGTTTGAAGAACTGCGCACGCTTGATGTTCACGCGGTCATTGGAAGTATTACCTTGCCTAATCCCGCCAGCGTTGCCCTGCATGAGAAAATGGGTATGGCCAAGGTCGCCGAATTCCCTGAGGTCGGGTTCAAACATAGTCAATGGTTAGCCGTGGGTTACTGGCAAATCAATTTATAAGCAAAAAAAAACCCCGCATTAGCGGGGTTCTTCAGTAATGTTTTACAGTTAGTGCGTCAGGCGCTGATTTCCTGAATTTCTACCGCGGCAATACGCGCACCTTCTTCAGCACTTTTCTGGAACTCGGCGATTTCATCGAAGTTCAGGTAACGATAGATATCGTCACTCATGGAGTCCAGATTTTTGGCGTATTCGAGGTACTCTTCCGGTGTCGGCAGTTTGCCAAGTATGGCACCCACCGCGGCGAGCTCAGCCGACGTCAGATACACGTTGGCACCGTCGCCCAGACGGTTGGGGAAGTTTCGCGTGGACGTAGACAGCACGGTGCTGTTGGCCGCAACGCGTGCCTGATTACCCATGCACAGCGAGCAGCCTGGCATTTCGGTGCGGGCACCGGCGGCGCCGAAGATATTGTAGTAGCCCTCTTCCATCAACTGGTGCTCGTCCATCTTGGTGGGCGGGGCCAGCCACATGCGGGTAGAGATACCACCCTTGTGCTGGTCCAGCAGTTTGCCCGCCGCGCGGAAGTGGCCGATGTTGGTCATGCAGGAACCGATAAACACTTCGTCAACATTGTCTCCGGCGACAGAGGAGAGCAAGCGAGCATCGTCAGGGTCATTAGGAGCACAAACAATGGGCTCTTTCACATCAGCCAGATCGATCTCGATAATGGCGGCGTACTCGGCATCTTCGTCAGCCTTCATCAACTCGGGGTTGGCCAGCCAATCTTCCATTTTGCGACAGCGACGCTCCAGCGTGCGTGGGTCGCCGTAGCCGTCTGCAATCATGGAACGCATGAGTACGACGTTCGATTGCAGGTATTCAGTGATTGATTCCTTGCCTAGCTCGATAGTGCAACCGGCTGCAGAACGTTCGGCAGAGGCGTCGGACAGTTCAAATGCCTGCTCTACCTTGAGGTCGCCCAGGCCTTCAATTTCCAGAATGCGGCCCGAGAAGATGTTCTTCTTGCCCTTCTTTTCAACGGTCAACAGGCCTTCCTGAATCGCATAGTAGGGGATCGCGTGCACCAGGTCGCGCAGGGTGATGCCGGGCTGCATTTCACCCTTGAAGCGAACCAGGACTGACTCCGGCATGTCCAGCGGCATTACGCCGGTAGCAGCGGCGAAAGCGACCAGGCCAGAACCCGCGGGAAAAGAGATGCCCATCGGAAAACGGGTATGAGAATCACCACCGGTGCCAACGGTATCGGGCAATAACATGCGGTTGAGCCAGGAGTGGATCACGCCGTCGCCAGGGCGCAATGAAACACCGCCACGGGTCATAATGAAGTCAGGCAGTGTGTGCTGGGTGTCGATGTCCACGGGCTTGGGGTAGGCCGCAGTGTGGCAGAAAGACTGCATCGTCAGGTCTGCAGAGAAGCCCAGGCATGCCAGGTCTTTCAACTCATCGCGAGTCATAGGGCCTGTCGTGTCTTGAGAGCCTACGGTAGTCATTTTGGGTTCGCAGTAAGTGCCAGGGCGGATACCATCAGTGCCGCAGGCGCGACCGACCATTTTCTGACCCAGAGTGAAACCCTTGTCGCTTTCTTCTGGCTGTTCTGGAATGCGAAACAGTTCTGATGTTCCCAGACCCAGGGCATCACGGGCGCGTGAGGTCAGACCGCGGCCAATGATCAGGTTGATACGGCCGCCGGCGCGTACCTCGTCTAACAGTACGTCAGACTTTAGTTCAAACTCGGAGATTACATCGCCGGCTTCGTTCAGAATCTTCCCGTCATAGGGACGGATTTCGATGACGTCGCCCATGCCGAGGTCGTCAACAGGTGCTTCAAATACCAGTGCGCCCGCGTCCTCCATGGTGTTGTAAAAAATCGGGGCTACTTTGCCGCCGATGCAGATACCGCCACCGCGTTTGTTGGGTACGCCGTCAATATCGTCGCCAAAAAACCACAGTACGGAGTTGGTGGCAGACTTACGTGAAGAACCGGTGCCCACTACGTCGCCGACGAAAGCGACTGGGAGGCCTTTGTTCTGGATATCTTCAACCTGCTTCATCGGGCCGGTAACGCCGTGCTCTTCTGGCTCCAGGCCGTCACGAGTCATTTTGTACATTGCCAGCGCATGCAGTGGGATATCGGGGCGAGACCAGGCATCTGGCGCGGGGGAGAGGTCATCGGTATTGGTTTCGCCGGTGACTTTAAATACAGCCACTTTGATGGACTCTGCTACGGCGTCCTGGCTGGTAAACCATTCGCCGTCAGCCCAGGATTGCATCGCTGCCTTGGCATTGTTATTACCTTTCTCTGCAAGTTCCGCCACATCATGGAAGGCATCGAACATCAACAATGTGTGTTTCAGCTCTTCAGCGGCCTGTGCGCCCAGGTCGGCGTCGGTCAACAGCTCAACCAGGGTTTCGATGTTGTAACCGCCGTGCATATTGCCCAGCAACGTGATCGCTGCCAGTCTATCGATCAGCGGGCACTCCACTTCCCCTTTGGCGATAGCAGAGAGAAATCCAGCCTTAACATAGGCGGCTTCGTCAACGCCGGGAGGGACGCGGGTTGTAATCAGGTCCAGCAGATAGTCGCCTTCGCCAGCAGGAGGGTTTTTCAGCAGCTCTACCAACCCGGCAACCTGATCAGCGCTTAGGGGTTTGGGAGGAATATTTTGAGCGGCCCGTTCGGCCACGTGTTCGCGATATGCTTCTAGCACGGTAGAGCTCCTTTGCTTGTGAGGACTGCCTCCGGCAGGGGGTAGCGCCGGTGGTTCCTATCGAGAAAAATCGGCGCAGAGTATAGCTCACAAGGAAAATAAGATAAACGAATTGGGTTCGATATCGTGCATTCACGGCGGTGATATTCTAAACTCGCTGCCTCATCGTAAGCCCCGACAAAAATGCTCGACCGCCCCGTAAAAACACCCTGTATTGGCGTATGCTCCACCGGCATAGGCGACACTGTGTGCCGCGGATGTAAGCGCTTTAGTCACGAGGTCATAGACTGGAACAGTTACACCTTGGTGCAAAAGCGGATCATCGACCAACGGCTTTGTGAATTTCTCTCCCAGTGTGTCAGCAACAAACTCCAGGTGCGGGATAAATCTCTGCTGCAGTGGCAGCTGCAAGTGCAAAATGTTCGCTACATGGAGCACCATGATGAATACTGCTGGGTGTTCAGTTTGCTCAAGGCCGGGGCGGGGCAGATCGACAATAGTCTTGAATTCGGCTTTGAGGTTGACCTGCGCTACCGCGAGATGCCACTGGGGGAGCTGCGAGAGCAAATAGATGCGGAATTTCTGATACTTTCGCAGGCTCACTATGACCGCTATATCGCAATGCCCGACTTTTTTAACGGAATCACTGAATGAGTCAATCTGTCGACATCAGCCCCATCCTCGATTTTCTGGACTGCCCAACGCCGCGAGCCTGGGTTGAATGGGCGCTTGAGCACCCACAAATCATGTTGATCGACCATGCCAACTGTGAAAAAAAGGCGGCCTCGACTGCGCTCAACTTGATGTATCGCTATGTGGACCAACACAAGTTGCTGACTAAACTATCGCGACTGGCTCGGGAAGAGTTGCGTCACTTCGAGCAGGTAATCGCCATCATGAAAAAGCGTTCGGTGGCCTACCCACAGCTGACGGCGGCCCGCTATGCAGGCGCCTTGCGTAAGGAGGTGCGTTCAGCCGAGCCGGGAAGGCTTGTCGATACCCTGTTAATAGGCGCTATTATCGAGGCCCGCTCCTGTGAGCGTTTTGCCTGCATCGCGCCAGAGTTGGATGATGAGTTGGCTGAGTTCTACACCTCATTACTGAAGTCGGAGTCGCGTCATTTTACCGATTACCTGAAGCTGGCAGAGGAGGTTGCTTCTGCTCAAGAGGTGAACAGTCGGCTGCCTGTATTGTTAGAACGGGAGCGGGAGCTTATCGAATCAACGGATACAGAATTTCGCTTCCACAGTGGAGTTCCGGGTTGAGCGGACTTTTCAATTAGCGGTGTTTCTGCCAAAAAAGTACTTTAATAAACGGCTTTAAGCTATTGATTTATAGCAAATTCAACAAGATTCAGATCTTTTGAAGTTGCTTCGATGTACCATCCTTTGGCGTCCCAATCACCCATCACAATGCGTTCGCCCTCCGCGACCTGGTGCCGCGCAGGCCGATGAGTATGACCGTGAATCAGGCGGGTGACTCTGGCCTCAGACATCAATCGGTCCACCTCCTCTGGCGTCACGTCCATGATGTCTTGTGCTTTGTTAGAGCCAGCATCCTTGCTAATGGTGCGCAGTTGGGCGGCCAACGCACGTCGATCATCTAACGAGCTTGCCATCATCTGGGCTTGCCACTGCGGACTGCGAGCCATGGCCCTGAACTTCATGTACTCCTCATCGCGGGTGCACAGGCTGTCGCCATGCATCAGTAAGGTGGGCGTGCCATAAAGATCGATCACAGTGGGGTCTTGCAAGAGTTGAGCGCCTACTGCTTCACAAAAAGCTGTTCCCAGCATGAAGTCGCGATTTCCCACCATCAGAAACAAGGGAGAACCGGCTGCGATGAAGGTGCGAAACAGATTTGCAATGTCCAGGGCGAGAGGCGCATCGTCGTCATCGCCCACCCAAGCCTCGAAGAGATCGCCTAAGATGTAGAGAGCATCGCAGTTGCTGTTTTCTTGCAGAAACTCCGCCAGGGCCGCTATCACCGCGGGTCTGGCGGGGTCCAGGTGTAGATCAGAGATGAATAAAGTGCGAGACACTTACTCTGCGGCGACTTCCACCGACTCAATGATAACCGGGTCTACAGGGACATCCTGGTGGCCACCCGCAGAGCCTGTGGGCACAGCTCGGATCTTGTCCAGCACTTCTGAGCCTTCAGTGATCTTGCCAAATACCGTATAACCCCATCCCTGCATGTTTTTGCCTGAGTGATTGAGGAAATCGTTGTCCTTCACGTTAAGGAAAAACTGGGCTGTTGCTGAATGCGGGTCCATGGTTCGAGCCATGGCGATAGTGCCGAAATCGTTCTTGAGGCCATTGTCTGCCTCATTCTCGATTGGCTCACCTGGGCTTTTCTGACTCATGTCGGTGTCGAAACCACCGCCCTGAATCATGAAGTTGTCGATGACGCGGTGAAAAATGGTGCCATCGTAAAAGCCATCTCGAGCGTATTGTAGAAAGTTCTCTACAGTCTTGGGCGCTTTTTCTGCGTCCAGTTCTAATTTGATTTCACCAAAAGTAGTGCGAATAGTAACCATGCTTGTCGTCCCTGTTGGTCTGTGTCTTCCGGGCCGGCAATGATACGGGCTTTTCCCGCGCAGGAAAACAACATCAGCAGCAAAGTTGGAAGTAAATGTTGCCTGTATCGCAAAGTCGGTAGCAATTCGCTTAAAGCCTTCGTCGACAGCAGCTATAATACGCGCCTTTTTATGACCCAACCCTGTAGGATTTATGGAAAATACGCCCATCAGCAACTTTTTGCAGACCATTATTAGCGACGACCTGGCCGAGGGCCGGGTGGCGGAAGTGGTAACCCGGTTCCCACCGGAGCCCAATGGCTACCTGCATATAGGTCACGCCAAATCAATCAGCGTCAATTTCGGTCTGGCCCAGGCCAACGGCGGGCGCTGCAACCTGCGTTTTGATGACACCAATCCTGAAAAGGAGAGTCAGGAATTTATCGAGTCCATTCAGGCCGATGTAAAGTGGTTAGGGTATGAATGGAGTGGGGAGGTGCGCTATGCATCGACGTATTTTCAGCAGCTCTATGACTGGGCCGTGTTGCTGGTAGAGCAGGGCAAGGCCTATGTTTGTGATTTGAATGCTGAAGAGGCCCGACTATACCGCGGGACGCTCACCGAAGCTGGCAAAAACAGTCCTTCTCGCGATCGCAGCGTCGAAGAAAACCTCGACTTGCTGGAACGAATGAGGGCAGGCGAGTTTGACGAGGGCGCAAAAGTACTGCGGGCCAAAATTGATATGGCGTCGCCCAACATGAATATGCGCGATCCAATTCTTTACCGCATTCGCAAGGTGACTCACCACCAAACCGGCAATGACTGGGTAATTTACCCGACCTATGATTTTGCCCACGGCCAGGAAGACGCTATTGAAGGGGTGACTCACTCCATCTGTACTCTGGAGTTTGAGGATCACCGGCCACTTTATGACTGGTTTATCGAAAGCCTGCCTGTGAATAGTCGCCCTCATCAGTATGAGTTCGGCCGTCTCAATCCCAGTTATACCATTACCAGCAAGCGCAAATTAAAGCAGCTGGTGGACGAAAACGTGGTAATTGGTTGGGACGACCCTCGTATGCCGACCGTGTCTGGCATGCGCCGCCGTGGTTATTCGCCGACTGCAATTCGTAAATTCTGCGACATGATAGGCACCACCCGTTCTGATGGTGTGGTAGATGTCGCCATGCTGGAGTTTGCCATTCGTGAAGACCTTAACGAGAATGCTCCGCGCGCCATGGCCGTGCTCAACCCGCTCAAGGTGGTGCTGACTGACTATCCTGTGGAACAAGTCGAAGAACTGGTAACCCCCTGTCACCCCTCACGCGAAGACCTGGGCGAGCGTATGTTGCCCTTTACCCGCGAGCTTTATATCGATGCCGATGACTTCCGCGAGGAAGCCAATAAAAAATACAAGCGCCTGGTGCTGGGCAAGCGTGTGCGCCTTCGCAACGCCTATGTGATTGAGGCCGATGAAGCGATTAAAGATGAAGCGGGTAATATTATCGAGATTCACGCGCATACTATTCCCAACACGTTGGGGGAGAACCCGGAAGATGGCATCAAGCCCAAGGGTGTTATTCAGTGGGTTTCTGCAGCGCATGGTGAACGGGCTGAATTGCGTATCTATGATCGACTGTTCAATCATGAATCGCCCGATAAGGGAGATAATGACTTCATGGATCACTTGAACCCAGAGTCCCTGTCGTTAGTAAAGGCAGCCTGGGTTGAGCCTTCACTGAAAAGTGCGGTCCCTGAGCAGCGTTTCCAGTTCGAGCGTGAAGGTTACTTTGTTGCCGACCGCTACGATCATTCTTCAGAACGCCTGGTGTTTAACAAGACCATCGGTTTGCGCGACACCTGGAACGGGTAAGGACTACCTCATGAGCCTCAAAATTTACAACACCATGAGTGGTGCCAAGGAAGAATTCGAGCCGCTGGTGGCAGATACTGTCACCATGTACGTATGCGGACCGACCGTTTATAACCTGGCGCATATTGGTAACGCCAGGCCAGTGGTGGTGTTCGATACTCTTTTTCGACTGCTGCAAACCCAATATGGCAGCGTGACTTATGCCCGCAATATTACCGATGTAGACGATAAAATTATTGCCGCTGCGAAAGAGGGCGACCGCAGTATTGAGTCGGTGACCGACGAATACACTGCAAAGTACCGGGAAGACATGGCTGAGCTCAATGCCTTGCCGCCAAGCCTGGAGCCTCACGCCACTCATAATATCGATGCCATGATCGAACTCACTAGTACCCTGATTGAAAAGGGACATGCTTATGAGTCTCAGGGACACGTGCTGTTTGCGGTAGAATCCATGGAGGATTATGGCAAGCTGTCTAATCGTTCGATAGACGATATGTTGGCAGGCGCCCGGGTTCAGGTGGCCGACTACAAGCGTCACCCGGGAGACTTTGTGCTGTGGAAGCCTGCCGATATAACTGACCCTGGCTGGGATAGTCCCTGGGGTCGTGGCCGCCCCGGCTGGCACCTTGAGTGTTCTGCCATGATCCGCGCCCACCTCGGTGAGACTATTGATATTCATGGCGGCGGCAGAGACCTGATTTTCCCGCATCACGAGAACGAGATCGCCCAGAGCCGATGTGCGCACGGCGGCGACTACGTTAAGTATTGGATGCACAACGCCTACCTGGATATCGATGGCGAAAAAATGTCCAAGTCCCTGGGTAATTTCCGCACTGTACGCGACCTGTTGCAGAGTTACCGCGGTGAAGTGCTGCGCTTTGCCTTACTTTCAGCGCACTATCGCTCGCCACTGAATTTTTCGGTGGAGTTGCTGGAACAAGCCCGGTCAAATCTAGATGGCTTTTACGGCACCTTACGGGAAGTGGCTGATATGGAGATTGATGTCGATGTGCCCCTAGCAGATGAGCCCTTTTACCAGGCCCTTAATGATGACCTCAATACACCGCTTGCTATTGCCGAGCTTCACGCTTTGGCCAAACAGCTGAACAAGGCTGCAGCTGAGGATAAGCCACAGTTGAAGGCGCGAATCATTGCCGCCGGCAACCTGTTAGGGATTTTAGGGCAAGACCCTGAGGAGTGGTTGCAGGGCGACGCCGCAGCTGATGCAATCTCCGCTGAGGCCATAGAGACATTGATTCAGGAACGGGTGGATGCCAAGGCTAATCGCAATTTCGCTCGCGCTGACGAAATACGCGATTCGCTGTTGGCCGAGGGTGTTGTGTTAGAGGATTCGCGAGAGGGAACTCAATGGAAGAGGGGCTAGTCAACGCCCCTTGATTTCGGCTTGAGCACTAAGGGCTATTTAGCCCAGGCTTTTTTCGGCTGATGCAACGCTCTGGTAGATCAGGGTGTTAATAGTCATAGGGCCAACTCCACCTGGCACAGGCGTATAAGCGGATGCCTTTTCGGTCAGTGCCGAAAGTTCGATATCGCCAACACCGCCTGGATGATATCCGGCATCCACAACGACCGCGCCTTCTTTCACCCAGTCTGCCTTGATGAATTCAGGTTTACCAACCGCTCCCACCAGAATGTCTGCCTGGGCTACCAGGGCCGGCAGGTCCTGAGTGCGCGAGTGGCAAATGGTAACCGTGGCGTTTTTCTCCAACAACATCATGGCCATGGGCTTGCCCAGAATTGGCGAGCGGCCTACCACTACGGCATGCTTACCTTCTATTTCTACGCCATAGTGTGCCAACGTGCGCATGATTCCCTGAGGCGTAGCGCAGCCATAGGCATCCTCGCCCATGGCCATGCGGCCAAAGCCTAAACAGGTGACCCCGTCTACGTCTTTTGACAGAGCTATGGCATCGAAACAAGCACGTTCATCGATCTGCGAAGGTACCGGGTGTTGCAGCAGAATGCCGTGTACGTCGGCGTTGTGGTTCAGCTCGTCAATTTTGGCTAGTAATTCTTCAGTCGACGTGGAAGAGGGCATTTCAACTGCCATGGAGTCCATACCCACCCGACGACAGGCGTTACCCTTCATCTTTACGTATGTAGCGGAGGCCGGGTCATCGCCGACCAGAATAGTGGCGAGAATTGGAGTTTGGCCGCCGGATTGCGCCTTCAGCTTTTCCACTCGGGCCAATAGTTCAGCTTCTGTTTGGGCTGCCAGTGTTTTACCGTCTAGTATGTGTGCGGGCATCAAAAACCCTCCTTAAAAAAATGGGTGTCAAAAACGGGGGTATTCTCCCAGAAGGAGGCAGTGAGGGGAAGATATCCTTTTACGAAAAGGGGACTCACTCACATCTTTACAAGCCGATAGAAACGGGTCGATAATCAGATAATTAGCGTTGACGCTAAGTCAGCAGCTGAGTATCATGCGCGCTCCTGAAAATCAGGAGCCTGCAAGGGCTTGTTTGGAATCATCGGGGTATAGCGCAGTCTGGTAGCGCGCCTGCTTTGGGAGCAGGATGTCGGGAGTTCGAATCTCTCTACCCCGACCAACTTTCCCGCCACTATTAGGCGAGTTGGTCGATTCATCAGGATTCACGATGGTGGCCGTAGCTCATCAGGTAGAGCACCGGATTGTGACTCCGGAGGTGGCGGGTTCGAGACCCGTCGGCCACCCCAACGACCATTCCCCCTAAAATCTGTTGCGTAAGAACAATAAGTCTTTCAACTGCGCGTCTCTTTTGCCAGTTCAGGTAAGAATTAACATCCAGAGCAGCAGAATATGGCACCGTTTTACGCTTACTGGTAGGATGCGCCCGTGCGCCAGTAGCTCAGCTGGATAGAGCAATGCCCTTCTAAGGCATCGGTCGAGGGTTCGAATCCTTCCTGGCGCGCCATTTATAAAAAAAGGCCATCCCTCGGGGTGGCCTTTTTTCGTTTAATAGGTGTGCCTGGTCGATCAAATTTGTCCGTTCAACACACGATAAGTGTTGAGTAACCAGGGAAGTGGGCTGATCTGTAACGCTATGACTTTCTGAGTTTGGATGAGTTAACTTGTCTGTCCCCTTGCTCGTGGCTTCAATGACCAATCGAATCAAGACATCAAGTGGTAAAGCCTCTGCTCAGTCGACCAGTGCCGCGCTTAGGGTCTGCTGCAGGACGATGATGTAACGCGCCTGCGTCCAGCCGCAGCGGTGACGCAGATGTTCCCAGTTCTCCACTGAGAGTTGGCCCCATAGCAGGTCCGTCGCCTCCGAGGTTGAGAGCGACCGCGTCAGTTTGCCATCACGCTCCAGTGCTGCCACCGCCGCCTCGCACCCATGACGCACAGCGCCCATGCGATCGGACCAGGCGGCGCCCGCTTCCTCGTCCGTCGCTTGCATCGCGATAAGTGCACTGGCTACACCATAGATCTCGGGTATGTAATTACCCCACGCCTCTACAAACGCCTCAAGCCGTTCCAACCCCGTTGACGCGCTGCGACTTTTGGCTAGTCGTTCATCGATCTCTTTGACCTCGTCGATATGGCGGGTTGTCGCAATCAATAATTCCGCGCGTGTTGGAAAGTGAAGGTAAACGGCCTGGCGGCTGATGCCGGTCTGCTTTGCGATATCGCTCATGCGTACCGCGCTTGCGTGGCTGCCAACCAGTAGCTTCCAGGCACTATTCAGAATTCGTATGCGTGTTTCGAGATTTTCTCTTGACATGGTGTCAATCTAACACTAATTTACGCGGCGTCAACTTGACACAGTGTCAAGTTATCACCGATACACTAAGGAGAGTGTAATGAGAGTAATCGTTTTTGGTGCTACGGGCAGCGTGGGCCGCCTCGCCGTTGAGAGCCTGCTCGCAGATGGACACGAGGTAACGGCTTTCGCGCGTCGGCCGGATGCGCTTGAGATATCGCACTATGGGCTCAGCCGGTTAGCGGGTGATGCCCTGGTACTTGAGGAGGTCTGCGACGCTGTCGCCGAGCAAGACGCGGTGGTGGTTACCCTTGGCTCTGGAACATCACGCACGAGTGTCGTGCGGTCCAGGGGGACCGAGCACATTGTGAAGGCCATGCAACTTCACGGTGTCGACCGTTTGATTTGTCAATCAACCCTGGGCGCAGGCGATAGTTGGAGCAATCTGAACTTTTTCTGGAAACGCATCATGTTCGGACTGCTACTTCGTCCTGTTTTTCTGGATCATGAGCGTCAGGAACAGCTGGTGCGCGAAAGCGGACTAGATTGGACCATCGTGCGACCTAGTGCATTCACTGACGCTCCAGCCGACGGTCATTACAGGGTGGATATTCCAGCCGGCGAGCGTGATCTGAGGCTCAAGATATCGCGAGCAGATATCGCGGACTTCTTGGCAGGCTGTCTGCGCGACACCAGGTTTATGCATCGGGCTGTAGGCATTAGCCACTGACCTCGCCCAGATACAGGAGATAAACAACCCCTTAAAAAGTTGTAGGAGCTGCTGCGATCGCCGTAATTGCTTGGCTCGCCTTCTTTGGCTACTCGGCGTTTGGTGGACTCTTGATGAACCCAGTTGTAGCGGAAGGTGACTCCGAGGCTTTTTTCGATTGCGCCGTGTGGCTTTAGTTGCCGTTTTTGTTTCCTATTTCGGATTTGATCCGATTATAATTTGGGCGTCTTCTCCTTCAGGGTCTTAAATTGCAACTCATCGCCCCGCGCCTGCGCGTCATCCTTATCGCGACAATCTGGCTTATTGCACTCGCTGCTCTTGTTCTGTGGCTGGGGAGTTCTCGCTTGCAACGTGTGGCTATTGCGGGTGGACCCGCTGGTAGCGAAACTCTCGCTCTCACTGAGGCAATTGCCAGCGTACTCAATGAGAAAGATCTGGGTTTTCGCCTGATTGTATTTGAAACGGGAGGGAGCCAGCAGAATCTGCAGTTGCTCGAGAAGGGGCGCGTGGAAATGGCCGAGATCCAGGGTGACACTCCAGCTTCTGATACTGTTATGGGTGTCACAACACTCTATCAGGATAGTTATCACCTGATCGCTAGCGATGACAGTGGCGTTAGCAGTTTTGCCGATCTCGCAGGACGTCGCGTCGCGATTCCCTCGGCGAGTAGCGGTCAGTTTAATTCTTTCTGGTTTTTGGCAAGGCATTTTGGTGTTGCTGACGAACTACCCCGGGCATTGCCCATGTCTGAAGATGCAGCGAATTTCGCCATGGAGTTGGGGCAGGTGGATGCTGTGTTTCGGGTCCGTGCTCCGGGCAATGACGCCATTCGCGAACTGATCGGAGACCGCAACCTGCAATTGATACCAATCGAGCAGGCTCAAGCTCTTGCGCTGAAGCAACCGGCGATAGCGCCCGGGCTAATTCCTCGCGGTTCTTATCGCGGCAGTCCGGCGCTGCCGCAACAGAACCTCGATACCGCGGTAGTCGATAGGTTATTGGTTGCAAGAGCAGACCTTGATGAAGGGCTGGTGTATCGCATTACCCGCGCGATTTATGAGAACCGATCCGAGATTCTAGATCACTCGCTTTTAGCTGGCTTTATTGGACCTTTGCCTGATGATTCCGACAGCGTGATTACCGCTCATCCGGGTGCCCGTTCCTATTTTGATCGAGAGAAACCCGGAATCATGCAGCGCAATGCTCGTTCGGTGTCGGCAATGCTGTACATGATGGCCATTATATTTTCGGCATTGCTCGCTTTGAGAACTCATTGGGTGCGGTCTCGGCGAATGCGAATGCATGATTTTAATAGGCGTTTGATGGAATTATCATCTCTGGCCAGAACAGATAGTAGGGTCGACACGCTGCATAAGCACAAGCACGAATTGATGGATATTCTCGAGGAAGTGGTAGGGGACCTGGAAAGAGAGCGAGTGAGCCAGGACGAGTTTGAGCACTTCTCATTCACCTGGCAGGCTGTAGACGCGCTGGTGCGTGATCGCTTGTTGTTAGCCAGTGGTATTGTCACCGGCAGTGTGGAGGAAAAGTCATGAGGTTTTGGCTCCAATGGCTCCTTGGTTTGGCTTTGATGCTGGTGCTCCTTGTGTGGGGCTTTAGCCAGTGGAATTTGCGCTATTACAACCAGTATATCGGCGAACGTTTGGAATTGTTGGTGGAACTGCGCCAGGGCGCGTTGGCAGAGTACTTTGCGACGGCGGAAGCCGAAATGCGCTTCTGGAGCGGCAACCAAACGCTGATCAGTACCATGGTTGACATGAATCGGGTCTGGGCTGCACATGGCGATTCTGTGGCGGACGATATTTATAAACTCTATGTTACGAACAACCCGAGTCCTGCGGGCTATCTTCTGAATCTGGAAGACGCTGAAGACGGCAGCGACTACAGCGCCGTGCACAAGCGTTTACACGAGAGCGCGCGCCAGTTTGTCACCCGCAGGGGTTACTATGACTTTTTCCTGATTGGTACTGAGGGAGATATTTTTTATTCTGTAGAAAAAGAGCGCGATTTCACCACCAATATTGAGACAGGTGAGTGGAAAGAAAGCGGCCTGGCCAGTGCATTTAATGCGGCAAAGGGTGGTCACAAGGGAAAAATTATTGCGATGAGTGACATGGCTGCTTATGGACCAAGCGCCGGCGCCCCGGCGATGTTTGTGGCCACTGCGCTGCATGACGAAACAGATCAGTTTATCGGCGTGCTGGCGCTACAGCTTCCAACCGACACGATCCTTGGCATCATGGCCTACACCAGCGGTATGGGTGAGACCGGTGAAACTTACCTGGTGGGTCAGGACTTGATGATGCGCAGCGATTCGAGGTTTAGCTTTGAGTCTACGGTATTGCTACAACACGTTGACTCACCCACAGTGCAACTGGCGCTGTCAGGTGAGGAGGGCAGAGGTGTCATTGATGACTACCGCGGTGTCGAGGTGCTTTCGGCCTACATGCCTTTGGATATAGGCAAGTTCCGCTGGGCCGTCATGGCTGAAATGGATTCTGCCGAGGTGATCGACCTCGCCGCTAGTGAAAGGCCGGCACTTGCCGGCGCTCTAGCGCTAATTTATGGGCTGTCGCTGTGGTCGGTGTGGTATTGGCGAGGGCGGCGTTTACCAGAGGATGGCGCGCACGCGGACGTTGCAATGATGAACATGCCTGAAAGCGAAAGTTCTGGCTTGGCTGACTAGCGCAGCGATTGCTCCGTCAGTTGCTATGGCGCGGCGTAAACCCGTTTACCCGCAACCCAGGTTTCCAATACTTTGCTTTCCCAGATCGCTTTTTCGGGCATAGCAAAGTAATCCTGTTCCACCAATATAAAATCTGCGTAATAGCCTGGCGCCAAGCGGCCGATAACTGTTTCCTGGTGAGCCGCATAGGCCGCACCTTCGGTAAATAGCGATAATGCCTGCTCACGGCTTATCTTTTGCTCCGGCAGCCAGCCTCCGACAGGTTTATCATCCTGGCTTTGTCGAGTGACCGCCGCATGCAAACCATAAAACGGATTGGGGTGCTCCACGGGAAAGTCCGAACCACCCGCCATTTTTGTTCCAGCCTTCAGTAAACTTTTCCACGCGTAAGCACCCACAAGGCGCTGTTCACCCAGCCTGTTTCCGGCCATATTTTTATCGCTGGTAGCGTGAGTGGGTTGAATCGATGCGATAACGCCCATTTGTTTGAAACGTGGAATGTCTTCCACGCGCAGTATCTGCGAATGCTCTACCCTGTGGCGTAGAGCAGCGCTATCGTGCTCTTTAATCAGACTCTCATAGAAGTCCAGGACCCGGGTGTTGGCGAGGTCGCCAATCGCATGCGTGTTGACCTGGTATCCGGCAGCCATAGCTCTGCTGATGTGGTGTTTAAGCGTCTGGTCTGAAAGCAGCAATAAACCCTTTTGCCCAGGTTGATCACTGTAATTAGCGGCTAAAGCAGCTCCTCTGGAACCCAGTGCCCCATCGGCAGAAATTTTGACACTGCGGATATCCAGCATATGCCGAGAATCAATGATCGGGCCTTTCTGTAAGTAAGGGTCGTTTTTGGGGTCGAGCACATCGAGCATTCCATAGACCCGTATGGGCAGGTCCTGGTCAGTAGCAAGCAGTTGGTAGGCACGCACTGTTTGCGCGTCCACGCGGGCGTCGTGAGTGCTGGTGAGCCCGAAACTTGCCAGGCGGGAGAGGGCAGTGCGCAGGTACGCGGCTTTGCGTTCGTCCGTTACCTTGGGAAAGACGGCTTTGACGGCATTCATCGCATTATCGACCAGTACACCGGTTGGCTGGCCTGCGGAATCGCGGAGGATCTGCCCCCCTTCGGGATCTGGGGTTGATGCGTCGATACCTGCAAGTTCCAGTGCCTTGGAATTGACCCAAAGCGCATGACCGTCAATACGGTCAAGTGCAATAGGTCGCAGGGTTGAAACTTCATCGAGCGATTGTTTAGAGGGAAATTGCCTGTCGGGCCAAAGCACCTGATTCCAGCCGCGGCCAAAAATCCAGGGAGAATCGCTAGTTGCGGCAAACGCCGCAACCTTTTCTGCAGCACTGCCCTGACTTTCAGCACCAACAAGACGCGCGGCTGATAAAGCTTCACCGTAGCCACCTACATGACCATGGGCGTCAATAAGACCCGGCAGAAGAGTGGCTCCTTTTCCATCAATGCGTTTCGACGTGTTGTTTTTGGGAAGGGCTTGATCGTCAGCATAGAGAGCGTTGATTTTTTCGCCTTCAAATTCAATCGCAGTAAATCGTTGCAGATCACCGTCGCTGAGTGTGTAGCCATTGATGTTGTGGATGAGCGTTGCACCGGTTGCAGTAGCACTCAAGGTGGCGCATAGGCATGCGGCAATAAATCTTTTCATGATTGGCTTTCCAGTTTTTCAATAACTGTGGATCAACGTTAAATTGTCTCCAGATTAACCGACCTCGTGACGCTTCTCTACGCCATCTAAAAAATTATTAGTGCTGCTGTTCAACATTTCGTCGACATCGGCTGCAGGCAAAAACATGGCGATCTGGCCATTGATCTTGAGCACGGCTAAACCGTGGGCCATTGCCCAAAGCTTTACCGCAAGGTCAAGCGGGTCGCAGCCCGCTAGCGCCTGCTTTTGGCACCAATCCTGGACTACACCGACGAAGGAATAGAAGCCTGGCCTTTGGTCGCCTTCCGTACCGGGTTCTGCGAGAGAGTGCTTACCTTCGCACCACATTAGGTTGTAAAAGGCTGAATGCCTGGCCACATAATCCAGATAGACATTGCACAGTGCGATTATGCCTTCTCGTGAACCCTCCGGGTGATTTTTCCGTGTGGCCTCCGTAACTTCAGCCAGCCCGATGAAGCAGAGCTCGGAGACAGCATTCAGAAGATCACCTCTGTCCTTGAAGTGGCGGTAGGGTGCTGCGGCGCTCACTCCAGCTCGCTTGGCCGCGTCGGAAATAGCGAAATCGGGCGAACCTGACTCTTCTATTAACTGGGCAGCCGCAACAATCAACGCGTTGCGCAAATCACCGTGATGATAGCTCTTGCTCATGCAGTCTTCCTTTGTATCGCTCGCAGCAAGGTAACAGGGTCGCCCAGGCGATGGCACAGCAAAAACATGGGCGGTACTAGAAAGAATGAAATAATTGTCGACAGTAGCACCCCGCCAGCAATAGCCATGGCAAACGGTGGCCAGAATTGGCTTCCCTCTAGAATTAAGGGTAGAAAGCCGCCGAAGGTCGTAATAGTAGTGGATACAATGTGCCGACTTGAGTTCATCACTACGGTTCGCACTGCGTAGGTGCTGCCTTGCATAGCGCCTGGAGAATGCTGTAGCGCAGTGATAATGATGATTGCTGCATTGATGGATACACCGATAGATCCAATCACGCCGACCAGGGACATGATGCCGAATGGGTATTGAAACAGTGCTAGCGATAGCAGCGACAAGCCCAGCGAACAAATACACACTAAAAGGGCAACCGCTGACAGGCGCCAGGAGTTGAATGTCAGCACAATGGTAGCTAGCAGAGCGGAGAGAATAATGCCTAGCGGCGCCAGGATTTTGTCGACAACCCCGGCTCGCTCCTTCGTATCGCCCCCGTAAACCATGCGATAACCGGCGGGAAGCTCTATCGGGTTGGATTTTAGGTCTTCCATCAGCAGTTTCAACGCTTCTTCCGGAAGCACTCCGCGTCTGATGTAGCCACGGATATTGTTAAAACGCTCTCCATTGTAGCGGGCGATAGGGCTCTGGGAGGGTTCAAGTGAAGGCTCGCCTAGCGAATTGAGCGGAAGCCCCGCGGCCGCTGAACCTTTGACTAGCCCCACAGGCAGGCGAATGTCTGCGATTTGATCGGGCGACCCCCAGTCCACTTCATTGAAGCGAACGCGCACTGGCAAGCGCTCTGCGCCTTCCAGTATTTCACCACCAATCTGACCACGCAGTGAGTCGTTGAGTGCGGTGGCAACATCAGAAAGCTGCAGTTGGGCCAGTCGCAGGCGCTCTTCGTTGAGATGAAAAACCACTTTTGGCGCGCCACCGATCAGGCTTGCGCTGGTGTGAATCACATGGGGTATCAGGTCTATCCGCCGTCTGTACTGTTCGCCTAGTGCTTGCAGAACCTGCAAGTTGGGTCCATAGACCTCTAGTTCCAGTGGTGCAGTAACCGGCGGTCCCTGGCTAATGCCACGGACGATGATTCTGGCTTGTGGGTAGTCACGGTCCAATTCTATCTGCAGGGAACGAATGAGATCATCGGTTTTGCGTTTGTCACTGGTGAGGATGAGTGCTTCTGCCCAGGAGGGGATCCCCTCGTTAGAGCGATACATGTTGTAATAAAAGGCAGGGGCGCTTTCTCCGAGTGACCAGTCGACTCTTCGTATCATGGGGTCATCTCGCAACCTGCGATCGAGCTTTGTCACCAGACCCTTGGTGTCGTAAATGGATCGACCATCCGCTAGCTTGACCTGGATAAAAATCTGATCCCTATCGGTGCCCGGGAAGAACTGGGCGGTGAGCGTGCCGAAAGATAAAAAGCCGCTTATTGGTAAAGAGAGCGCAAGCGCAACAGCGGCCAAAGGGTGACGCAAACTCCAATCCATTGCCGACTCTAGCGCTTTACCCAGCCTGCCGCTTGACATGCCGCCTACATACCAGCGAACGCTTTCTTCTTTACTGCGAGGCAGCAGCCAGGCGGCAAGAACTGGCGTAACTGTAATGGCTAACACCGTTGAAGAGACCAGCATGATAATGACAGAGATCGCAATGGTGCCAATAAAGTCACCACCGGGTCCGGACATGATCGCCATCGGCATAAAGGCGAGAATCGTGGTGACGGCAGATGAAATCAGCGGAATTCGCAAGCGGCCGACCGAACCCGATATCGCTTCAAAAGGAGCTTGCCCTTGTAGCAGGCGTTTGCGAATTTCGTCGGTCATTACGATGGAACCATCGACCAATAAACCCAGCGCGACGATTAAACCGCAAATCGACATTTGATGCAGAGCCATGCCGGTTCGCTCCATCACCACAATCGATATCAGGCCGCAAAGGGGCAAGATAATCGCCACAACTACCGCAGCCCTCCACCCCAAAGTGCAAAGCAGCACCAGAATAACAAGCGCTATACCGATAGCTAAATTTTTCGATACACCCTGCAATCGTTTTTTTGCATAAACGCTTTGATCAAAGGTTTTTTCGATATGCACGCTGGCGGGTGCGATAGCAATATATTCATCGAGCAGTTGCTGGAATTCTTCCGCCCATTTATCGACCTGATTGCCATCTTCCATTGCCACGCCAATCAATACGCCCGGACGGCCTTGTATTAACGCCATCGCCGAAGGAGGGCTGACAGCGGTTTTGTAAACACGCCCTAGGTCTGAGATTCGTGTCGCGCTTCCATTAGGAGAGGTGACAACGATGACATCGCGAATGCGGGTGAGGGAGTCAAAGTCGCCAGCCAGTTCAATCAACATGTCGGTGCCAGCACCAGAGACCCGACCTGAAGAGATTTTGGCATCCGCTGCACGCAGCGCGGCGGTGACCTGACGAAGGCTTAAACCGCGAGAAACCAGTGCATCTTCGTCGACCTCGACGCGAATTTCTTCTACCGGCTCACCAAATATTTCGACAAACTTGGTGCCAGCCTGGTTGCGGGCGCGATCGGCAAAATTTTCAGCCAGGCGGCCAGTAAGCGAGAGGGGAACCGCCTGATCTGCGCCGGTAGAAATCGCGACGATCGTGGTGAAAGAGCGCAACCGGTCGTTGTCGAACTTTGGGCTGCCAACACCCAGGGGGAACTGCGCGGCAGCATCATTCATTGCGTCGCGAACCTCAGCCCAAACCCGCTCCAGTTCGTGGCTCTGCAAGTCGCTATTAATCCGAATGCTGAAAAAGGAGACCCCAGTGCCGCTGGTTGAGTGCAGGCTTTCCAGTTCCGAGATTTTGCGAAGTTCATCCTCCAGTGGTTTGGTCACTAAAGCTTCAACGCGATCGGGTGTAGCTCCTGGATAAAAAGTGGTTATGTTGCCCGCGAAATTGGAAATGCTGGGCTCTTCTTGTCGCGGAATATTACTCAGGCTGTTCAGCCCAACCGCAAATACACAGAGTATGATCAGCGCAAAGTAGCGAGGGTGCCGGTAGATGTACTGGGCAATCATGTTATTGCTTTGCCGCAATAGAAACGACGGTGCCGGGTGTTGTGCGATGTACACCGCTTGCTACAACCAGACTATGGTCGGCCAATGTGCCTCTGACGTAAGCCTGGTCGCCTTGAATTTCTAGTACCTCGACTGTTTCGCGTACGGTGCGAGTGCCGTCCGGGGTTGTCTCTAGTCTCAGTACATTCCAGAGGCCGCGGCTGCTCTCAAGAAGGGATGCTATGGGCAGCCAGCCGCCATTGCTTGATATTTTTTCCTGCAATGAGAGGGTGATGGGCTCACCATCCATCGCGTCAATATTTTCTGGTATTGAAAAAACTGCAGTAGTGACACGAGTGACCGGGTCAACATCGGGCCTTACAGATAGCAGGGAGCTTGAGAAACTTTTTCCATGCAGCTTGAGCGCATAGACGTTGCCTACGACCAGTGCTTTTGCCTTGGCGACAGCAACGCCAATGTTCGCTTCACGTCCTGCGGTTTCAATAAAGCGCACCACGGGTATTCCTGGGTTGACTACAGCACCTTCATGTAAAAAACGATCGGCAATGACGCCGGCGTAGGGCGCCCTGAGACTGGCTTTATCGATCAGAATCTGTAAAGAGCGGACTCGGGATGTGACGGCTTCTACCCTCGATGACAGTGCCTGAGCTCGCAGTCGCGTCTCGTCGAAAGCTTCGCGCGAGACCGCGCCAGACTCACGCAGATTCTGCTGGCGCGCTGCCTTGAGATTGGCCAGCTCCAATTCAGATCGAGCTTGCTCCAGATCAGCGTTGGTAGCGCTGTAAGAGGCCTGCAGAGAAGCATCATCAAGGCGAGCGATGAGTTGCCCCTCGGTGAGTGGGCTACCTTCACGCCAGGGTAACTCAGCGATAGTGCCCGCGATTTCAAAGCCGAGATTGGCTTTGCGTCCCGCTGTGACCAACCCTAGATACGAAACTGGTCGCGTATAAGTACTGGTGACCTTGTATTCGACCGCCTCAACTGTCAGGGGAATGCGCGGAGCTGGCTTCTCACCCATCGCAAAGCGGGTATGTAGGGCCAGGGTAAGCCCCGCCGTGATAAGAGCTGCGGCGCCAATGCCGAGCAGGCCACTCAAGCTCTTTTCGGGCTTTGAATACATTGAATGCTTACCATGTTAATCGTAATTACATCAATGTTAATTGAATTCACATGCAAGTCAAGTTGATATTCGATGAACGGCTTGCAGCAGTGCGCCGATTGCAGCACAATACGCGCCCTCTGCAGCATGCTGCAGACGCTATGGTGGCTCAGGCGGTCCCCTCGCAACGATAGATAGCGAACCCGGCCAGGCCCGGAAGGGAGCAACCGTAGTTATCAAATCGTGTGCCGAGGTGTGGCTGTCTGGGCCATCTCCATGTTCTCCCCACCGCCTCTGGTGTATCCTTCCCTTCTTTACAGATAACAAGGCAAAATGGGGCATGACCTATCAGGTACTCGCACGAAAATGGCGCCCTAAGAGTTTTAGGGAAATGGTTGGCCAGGAGCACGTGCTTCAGGCGCTGATCAATGCGCTCGATCACGACCGGCTACACCACGCCTATCTCTTTACCGGTACCCGCGGAGTGGGTAAGACCACTATTGCCCGCATTCTGGCTAAGTGCCTCAACTGCGAGCAGGGCGTTAGCTCCCACCCCTGTGGCGAGTGTGGGTCTTGCCTGGAGATCGCTGAGGGGCGTAGCGTTGATTTACTCGAGGTTGATGCCGCTTCCCGTACCAAAGTCGAAGATACCCGCGAATTGTTAGAAAACGTGCAATATGCGCCAACTCGCTCGCGCTATAAGGTTTATCTGATTGATGAAGTACATATGCTGTCGACCAGCAGCTTCAACGCGTTGCTCAAGACGCTGGAAGAACCGCCACCGCATGTGAAGTTTTTGCTGGCGACAACGGATCCCCAAAAATTACCGGCGACGGTGCTGTCCCGGTGTCTGCAGTTCAATTTGAAAAATATGCCCCCCGAGCAAATTGTCGGTCATCTGGCCAATGTGCTGGAACATGAAATGGTCAGCTTTGAGGAGCCCGCCCTCTGGTTGTTAGGCAGGGCAGCCTCCGGCAGTATGCGAGACGCACTTAGTTTAACCGACCAGGCCATCGCTTTTGGCTCGGGAAAATTGATAGAAACCGACGTACGCAGCATGCTAGGCAGCGTAGACCTGAGCTTTGTTTATCAGTTATTGGAAGGCGTTGCTGCTGGAGATCCGGCAGAATTGCTGGCTATTGTTGGGCGCATGGCAGAGCATGCCCCCGATTTTGAAGGCAGCACGGACGAACTCATTTCTATGGTGCACAGGGTTGCAGTCGCTCAGGCGGTCCCCGACGCTATTGATAACAGTTGGGGTGATGCTGATCGGGTCGCGGCATTGGCGCAGTCGATAGGCGCGGAAGATGCCCAACTGTTCTACCAGATTGCCATCAACGGTAAGCGTGATATGGCTCTGGCGCCTGATCCACGCAGTGGTTTTGAAATGTTATTGTTGCGCATGTTGGCTTTCCGGCCAGCAGCGGTTATCGACGAATCTCTGGGTGCAGCTGATCTGCAACCAGCGCCATTAAATCCGGATCAAGGAAGTACCGCTGGGGAGGTCGGCGCTACTGCAAAAAAGCCCCATGAGCCTCGACAGGAGGCAGTGCCTTCTATCGAGTTGCAGGCCCCAGAGGTCTCGCCCCAGCGCCCAACGGAGCGACTGAAGCCGGAACAGCCGTCTAACGATGCGGACCCCGCTTCACGGCAGGCTGCGCCGCTGGTTAGTAGCCCACCCCCAGAGGTCCCAGAGTCGACCCCAAAGGTGACAGGGGTGATTCTGGAGCCCAGCCCTGAGAACTGGCCGCAGTTGCTTTCACACTTGGGTCTGTTGGGGATGGTGCAGAGTATTGCGAGCAACATGCAATTGATTGAGGCTGCAGCCGGGCAGCTCGAATTCGTCCTGGATACTGACAATGCCTCGCTGTTTAACGACGGTCATCGTGACAAAATCCGCCTGGCGTTGCAGAACTATCTCGACAGAGAGTTGTCTGTTTCGATAACAGTAGGCGAGCCTCCGGGAGAGACCCCTGCAATGATTCAGGCAAAGGCTGCAAGTGAGCGACAAAAGCAGGCGATTGAAGCAATTGAAAGTGACCCGCGACTGCAAGCATTAATCACAAAATTTGACGGTCAGTTGGATCGCGCGTCCATCGCTCCGCTGGATTCCTGAGGAACAAAGAATGAAAAATATTTCGGACCTGATGCAACAGGCGCAAAAAATGCAAGCAGATATGCAAAAGGCGCAGGAAGAACTCGCTAAAGCTGAAGTGCTTGGCGAGTCTGGCGCCGGTATGGTCAGCGTAGTAATGACTGGGCGTCATGACGTAAAACGGGTAACTATAGACCCGGCGGTACTGTCTGAAGATAAAGAGGTACTCGAAGACCTGTTGGCCGCTGCTGTCAATGATGCAGTGCGTAAAGTGGAGTCCCATAATCAGCAGGCTATGTCAGGCCTGGCCTCGGGGTTGAACATTCCTCCGGGCTTTAAGATGCCGTTTTGAACGAGTTATCAAACCAGTGAAATTCAGCCCTGCTCTACAGGAGTTGATGGAGGCCCTGAGGTGTTTGCCCGGAGTGGGTCCTAAGTCTGCCCAGCGAATGACTCTGCACCTGCTAGAGCGAGACCGGGAAGGCGCCAGCGAGTTGGCCGGTGCATTGCAAAGTGCTGTCGATAAAATTGATCACTGTTCTCGCTGCCGCAATTTCACCGAGTTGGACGTCTGTGAAATTTGTGCCGATATCAAACGGGATGTCAGTACGATTTGCGTGGTAGAAACCCCAGCCGATGTGTTGGCGGTGGAGCAGAGTGGCAGTTTCAGGGGCATATACTTTGTATTAATGGGGCACCTGTCACCCATCGATGGCATTGGCCCGGCAGAAATTGGGCTCGACAAGTTTCAGCAGCGGGTGGTGGATGAAGGCATTGAAGAAGTCATTTTGGCGACCAACCCAACCGTAGAGGGAGAGGCCACCGCCTATTACCTTTCGGATGCATTACAGCGACAGGGCGTGAACGTGTCGCGTATCGCCCATGGCGTCCCTCTGGGCGGCGAGCTCGAGTACGTAGACGGTAGTACCCTGGCTCACGCGTTTTCCGGCCGCAGGCCGGTGGAGTAAATAATGGATTGGCAGTTAGTAGAGTCCGACGCCGCGCTTGCAGAGCTTATGAACGCCGCCATCGGCTGCGATGCTGTCATGGTCGACACTGAGTTTATGCGTCGTAACACCTTTTATCCCCAGGTGGCCTTGGTGCAATTGTGTTTTTGTGGTGGTGGCGCCACCGGCACCGCCTGGATGATTGACCCCCTGAAAATCGAAGATCCGGCGCCACTGGCAAACTTGTTCAAGGACGCAGGTGTCATCAAGATACTGCACTCGGCGAGTGAAGATCTTGAAGTCTTTCAACGGTGGCTGGGAGTATTGCCCTTACCCTTGTTTGATACTCAAAAAGCAGCGGCGCTGGTCGGACTGGATTTTGGACTGGGTTATCGCTCCATGGTGCTCGAGCTTTGCAATGAAGATCTACCCAAGGGCGAAACACGCTCCGACTGGCTGCAGAGACCGCTTACCGAGTCACAGTGCCACTACGCCGCCCAGGATGTGATTTGGCTACTTGATGCCTACCAGATCATTGCTGAACGCTGCCACAGTATGCAGCGCTATGATTGGGTATTGGAGGATGGAGAAGAAGCTTGCCGTGGGCTTGCTTCCATGAGCAGTGCTCAGTATTACCGTCGTATCAAGGGCGCCTGGAAGCTTGAGCCAAGGGAGTTGGCTGCACTGATCGCAATTTCTGAGTGGCGCGAGCGCACCGCCCGGGAAAAAGATAAGCCACGCAGTTGGATTATTGACGATAAGGCTTGCCTGCAGCTTGCCCAGGTTGGGCCTGCGAATATGAATGATCTGCGGTCCAAGATAGAAATGCACGGGTCTTCTATGCGTCGTTACGGAGAAACCCTCCTCGATTTAGTGGCGGAACAATCGGCCGTTCCAGAGGCAGAGTTGCCAGCCACCTTGCCAGCGCCTTTGAATTCCGTCCAGCGCAAGCAGATGAAAAAATTGAAGCAAATAACCGAAAAAATAGCGCTGGACTTGGGCGTCGCACCGCAGGTGCTGGTGGCCAGCAAGGACTATGAAGTCTTGATTCGCAAAGACCCTGAGCAGCCAGCCGCCTGGGCCGGCTGGCGTCGTCTAAAAATTATTGAGCCACTGCGCTCATTGCTGGAAGGGGATGTTGCTTGAAACACCTGGTGGAGATTTTTCGCAGTTCACGTAAGGAAGAAATGTATCTTTACGTGGAAAAAGCGAATGGACTTAAAGATGTCCCGGAGATCTTAATGAAGCAATTCGGGGAGCCCGAAAGCGTCATGACGCTGGTTTTGGAACCCACTCGAAAGCTGGCGCGAGTCAGTACGGCAGAGGTGCTGGAAGGACTTGAACGGAACGGCTTTTTTTTGCAGATGCCACCGACCGCCGCAGAGCTACTGCGCAGAGAGGGTAGTCGTGAGTGAGTGGTGGAACGAATTATCACTTGCCCAATTAGATAATGAGCAGTGGGAAGCATTGTGTGACGGTTGCGCCAAGTGCTGTCTGCACAAGCTCGAAGATGAGGACAGTGGCGAGGTTTTTTACACACGCGTGCGTTGCCAGTACCTGCTGGAAGACACCTGTCGATGCAGTGATTACCCCCAGCGTTCGGTGATGGTGCCCAATTGCATCAGGTTGGAAAAGGAGTCTGTTGCATCGCTGGATTGGTTGCCGGCCACCTGTGCTTACCGACTGCGTTCACACGGTCAACCATTGCCAGTCTGGCACTATTTGGTCTCCGGCAGCCCAGACACAGTGCACCAAGAGGGCGTATCCATTCGAGGCAGGTCTATTTCTGATGAATATGTACACCCGGATGGCTTCGATGAACATATCATAACCTGGACGGAATAGGAGTAAACAGGTGCTGAGTGAAAGTTCCTATCTCACGGCGATTTATGTCTATTGTGGCGCTGCCATCATGTTGTTGCTGTGTCTGGCCTGGTGGTTTGGTCGCCGCTGGCCGAACGCCTGGGTAGCGCTATTGATCCTGGTGACTGCTGCATTGCTGCTTACCCCGGCATACCCGCGTGAGGAAGTAGATACGCTGGCACCAGCGTTAATAGTCGCCGGGTTCCAGATGGCAACAGAGGGTTTTGAATCGGCTCGTCATGCCTTAAAGCCGCTCACCTATAGTTGTGGCTTCGCTATTTTATTGGCGCTGGTGTTCAGGTTAGTGTTCTTGCGATCAGGGAGAACGTCAGCCTCCAGCAATGCCGAAAAAGCGGAGTCCAACTGAATGAGCCCGTTTCGGCAATTATCCAGCCTGGTGTTGCTGCTATGTTTATTCTCCTGCTCATCGTTGGCGAGCAGTGCCAGTTTGAAGCCCGATTTACGCATCTTGATTGATGTTTCTGGAGGGATGAAGACGTCGGATCCCAGAAATCGTCGAGCGTCTGCGCTGGTCCTGTTGGTGAACTTGCTTCCCGACGGTGCCAAGGCTGGCATATGGGTGTTCGGTAAAGAGGCTGAACTTTTGGTACCTCACGGCTTGGTGGATGCAGCCTGGCGTCAACAGGCCCAGCAAGCTATTGCAACTCTTAAGGCCGCTGGTCAGAGAACTAATATCCCTGCCGCCCTTGAACAGGCGACTGCTGACCTTGAACAGCCGACTTCCGGTTATCGCACTAGTGTCTTATTGCTCACCGCGGGTAAGGTTGATGTTGCAGAATCGCCAATCATCAACGTAAACGAATCACGGAAACTGTTGAATGGACGGGCCGTAGAGTTGGGTGAACTGGGTGTGCCGGTGCATACCATAGCGTTTTCTGCGCAGGCTGATGCCATGCTCTTGCGTTCCCTTGCACGGCAGACTAATGGCACATCGCGGCAGGCAGACTCGGCAGACGAGCTGAGTGTTATGTTTATGAGGGTACTGGAGATGGTAGCCCCCGTGGCGCAAGTTCCCATTGTCCATCGTGAATTTACTGTTGACGACCGCGTACAGCAATTGTCAGTGCTGACCTTTTTTCAGCGCGGTAAAGGCAAATTAAGATTGATTGATCCAGACGGTGTGATCCTTTCATCTGAAGATGAATCCGGGCGAGTGGACTGGTTTCGTAATCAACAGTTTGCATTGGCTACTGTAAATAACCCCGGCGAAGGGACCTGGCGACTGAAGATGCCTCCAAAGGCGTTTGCCAGGGCATTGATCGTTTCTGACCTGGAGTTAGAGGTGGGCCCGCTGCCTAATTACGTGCCCGCGGGACAACAGGCCGAGTTGACATTGCATCTGTCTGATCAAGGAACGGTGATCACTGATCAGGAGGTGTTATCGGGCTTTAACGTCAGTTTGAGAGTCAAGGGTCCCCTGGGGAATAACGACATTGTGGTCGTCGATAGCCCTTCCACTGATGGGGTTTATCGGGTGGTAACCCCGGTTTTAGCCCAGCCGGGCCGTTATCAACTGCTGCTTAGGGTCGATACCCAATCCTTGCGACGAGATTTGCCGATTTATTTGGAGGTTGAGGTGCCGGCGGAGCAGCCGACGCTGGTGACCCGTGGACAGGAGATGCCCGAAGATGACTTTAAAGCACCATTGATGTGGTTGGCGGGTGTCTGTGGTCTTGTATTGCTTGGCGTCTGGTTTATTTTGCGTCGCCGCGAACAACGTAAACTTGCCCTTTGGCAAAAACGCGCTCGCGAAATTGGCCGCAATGGCTCAAGCAGGTTCTCAACGAGTTCCGCGAGCGCGAATGAGGCTGGTGACCAACTTGATTAGTCAGTTACCAATCGGTACGCTTGGCGGCTTTGAAAATTTAACAGGTAATAGTTCAGATGAAATTTGAAGGAACCGAGAGATACGTTGCCACTGATGACCTGCGCATGGCCGTTAACGCAGCTGTCGTTTTGGAGCGCCCGCTATTGATCAAGGGTGAGCCTGGAACAGGTAAGACCATGTTGGCGGAGGAAGTGGCAGAAGGGCTCGGCAAGCGGCTGATTCAGTGGCACATCAAATCGACCACCAAAGCCCAGCAGGGTCTCTATGAATACGATGCGGTGTCGCGCTTGCGTGACTCCCAGCTGGGCGACGCCAAAGTGCAGGACATCGCCAACTACATTAAACAGGGCAAACTCTGGGAGGCTTTTGATTCCGATGAGCAGGTGGTCCTGCTGATTGATGAAATCGACAAGGCCGATATTGAATTCCCCAACGACTTGTTGGTCGAGCTGGATCGCATGGAATTCTTTGTGTATGAAACCGGAGAGACTATCAAGGCCAAGCAGCGCCCGATTATCATCATTACCAGTAATAATGAAAAAGAATTGCCGGATGCGTTTTTGCGGCGCTGCTTCTTCCACTTTATCAATTTCCCTGATCGGGACACCATGCGTGAAATCGTCGCCGTTCACTACCCGGATATTTCCAAGACACTGGTGCAAGAAGCCATGGAAGTATTCTTCGATCTGAGAGGAATCCCCGGTCTGAAGAAAAAGCCTTCTACCTCGGAGTTGATCGATTGGCTGAAATTGCTAATGGCCGATGAGATTCCGGATGAGATTCTCAAGGATCGTGACCCCACCAAGGCGATTCCACCGCTATACGGCGCGTTAATGAAAAATGAGCAGGACGTACATTTGTTGGAACGTTTAGCCTTTATGCATAGACGCGAGACACGCTGAGGCTAGCTCTGTGCTGATTAATTTTTTCCATGGCCTGCGTGATGCGGGCGTCCCAGTAACTACCCGAGAGTTGTTGGATCTGCTGGAAGGTATGAAACGGCGGGTGGTGTTTGGCTCAATGGATGAGTTTTATTACTTCAGCCGTACTTGCATGGTCAAGGACGAGAAGTACTTCGACCGTTTTGACCAGGCCTTTGGGTTGCACTTCAAGGATCTGGAAGCGCTTGACGATGTGATCGAAGCCCTTATCCCTGATGACTGGCTGCGTTCCGAGTTTCTTAAAAATCTGTCCGCAGAAGAAAAAGAAAAAATTGAATCCCTGGGCGGGCTGGAAAAGCTTATCGAGGAATTCAAAAAGCGACTGGAAGAGCAGGAAAAGCGCCACGAGGGCGGTAACAAGTGGATAGGCACCGGCGGCACCTCGCCGTTCGGCCAGGAAGGATACAATCCTGAAGGCGTTCGGGTAGGGCCTAACGGGCGCAACAAAAAGGCAGTAAAAGTTTGGGACAAGCGCGACTTCAAAAACCTGGACGATAGCGTTGAGCTGGGTACTCGCAATATCAAGGTAGCTATGCGCCGATTGCGCAAGTTTGCACGCACCGGCGCCGCCGATGAGCTGGATCTGGATGACACTATTACTTCCACTGCCCGCAACGCAGGCCTGCTGGATATCAAGATGGTGCCTGAGCGTCATAACGCGGTAAAAGTGCTGCTATTTTTTGACGTGGGCGGTTCCATGGATCCCCATGTAAAAGTGTGTGAAGAGCTGTTCTCAGCGGCGCGCACAGAGTTCAAGCACATGGAATATTTTTACTTCCATAATTTCCTGTATGAAAATGTTTGGAAGAACAATGTTCGACGGCACAACGAACGGACCTCCTTGCTGGATGTGCTGCATAAATACAGTCACGATTACAAAGTGGTGTTCGTGGGTGATGCTTCGATGTCACCTTATGAAATTCTTCAGCCAGGTGGCTCTGTGGAGCACTGGAACGAGGAATCGGGCGAAGTCTGGATGCGCCGGCTGCAAGAAGTTTATGACAAAGTGGTCTGGATAAACCCTGTTCCCGAAGAAGAGTGGCAGTACACCCAGTCGGTGGCTATTACCCACAAACTGCTGGAAGGTAAAATGTATCCGCTTACGCTCAAAGGGCTTGAGGAAGGTATGGGCTACCTCTCCAAGTAGGGAGGTCTTAGGTCTCAGGGTTCGAGCAGGCGCTTACCTTACCTTTGCAAGGCTCCCCGCAAAGGCAATCAAGCTGGCGGTAACCGCTACATTCAGTGACTCCACTCCATTGTTCATTGGTATCGACAGCGACTTGTCGGCCAGCTGGACGACGTCTTTTGATACGCCTTCGGTTTCGTTGCCCAAAACGTAAGCAACGTGTTTTTTAGGCGTGAATTCAAACAAAGTCTGGCTTGCATTAGCTTCAAGGCTACAAATTTCTACCTCTTGCTGTGCCAGTCGTCGCAATGCGTTTACCTGGGAGTCGCACATTACCAGCGGTGCTCGATAGAGCGTGCCGGCGCTTGCCTTGATCACCAGGGGTCCCAGGGCAGCATTGCCCTTGCTTGACCATAGCACGGCGTCTATGTGGCCGGCCGCGGCAGAGCGCAAAATCATTCCCAGGTTTTGCGGGTTGGTAATGCCGTCCAGTGCGAGGACACGTTGTGGGGCGAGTCCAGGTAGTTCCTCAACATAGGTTTGTAACGAGCGAAAACTCGGGCAAAGAATATCCAGCGCTACTCCCTGGTCCTGCTTGCCGTTCTTGGAGATACGGGCAAGCGCCTCGCGGCTGTGCTCGTGGACCGGGATGCTTTTTTTTGCGGCCGCATCAAGTAGTTCGGTAATAATGCCGCCGCCGCGGTTGCTACTGGAAAGGTGTAATGCGTGGCACTGGAGCAGGGGGTCTCGCAGGGCTTCCAGGGCTGGTTTACGGCCATAAACTGTCAGCACACGCTCGAAAAACGCTTTTTTCTGGGTGTAGTCTTCGCTGTCCTGCATGCTCACGCTTTAGCCTCTCTTTCCCGCTGTAATTGCTCTCGAAATTTGCCTGGAGAGATTCCTGTCCACTTCTTGAAGGAGCGATAAAAGGCCGAGTTGTCCTGGAAGCCCATTACCGCTGCAATGGCGTCAATGGAGAGCTCATCCCTGTGCATGTATTGAACTGCGAGTTCGCGACGTAAGTCATCTTTCAACTGCTGAAAGCTGGTTCCTTCAGCAGTAAGGCGCCGATGCAAAGTGCGCGGGGACATGTTCAGCTGCGACGCCGCACCGCTTGCTGTGGGCAGTCTCTCCGGGCCGGCAGAGACCAGAATCTGCTCTACTTTAGCCGATAGGGTTTTCAGGTTACCGGGCACGTCACGTTTAACCAGGGGGTAGGGCGCCAGTCGCAGGAATTCTCTCAGGCTCGCCTCGCTTTGAACAATGGGGTGCTGCAATAACTGCCGGGAAATGACCAGGCCTGAGTTATCCATGTCAAAGGCAACAGGACAACCGAATAATTTTTCATAGTGCTGGGTACTTGCCGGTGCCGAGGCTCTTAACTGAACTGCTTGCAAGGGCATTTCTCTGCCAATCAGCCAGCTATAGAAGCGGTACATCATGAGCAGGATATTGGCATGCCCTATGTGCTCACTGTCGCTCTCCTGGGGGGCGGAGCGCTGAAACAGGCATAGCATCTGGTCATCTTGCAGAGGCACCAGAGGCCCGCTTATGCGCTCTCTGGACGTATTCCGGTACTGGTCGCAGTAATCGTGAAACTCCCAGGCGCGAATAAGGGCCTGCTCCAGGGTTGGGCAGTGAATGACGAACAGGCACATCATCCGAAACGTGCCAGGCGGAGCATGGTATTCCTGTCCCAGGCCGAACGCCTCGTCCTGAAGCAGCTCCATCAATAAGCCATAGAGCTTGCTGTAGCTGGCGGTCGTGATTTCTGTTGTTTCCGGGTTTTGATCTGCCAGGGGGTTAAAGTCCAGACCGATCTGTTGCAGCGCTCGTTCCAGTGGATAGCCCTGGTCAATCACCACTCGCAAGAGGGTATTGAGCGTTTTCAGGGGCATGGTGTTCACAGCGCTAATGTTTCCCAGTGGTGACTGCAGAGGCGGGGAGATGGGCGAGGTATTTGGCTTTACGTGCCCTCTGCCAGCGCGGTAATTCGATCGGCGGACGCCTTGATGCGGGCGGCGATCTCCTCGATCCTGGCGCCGGTGACCTGGCCGCCCAAAGATCCGGCGACAAAACACATGACTGGAAGCTTGTTTTCGATAAAAACCGGTACGGAAATAGTGCTCACGTCGTACTTGGCTTTTGGATCAATACGATCCAGGTGAAAGTATTCGTCACACAGATCGTGCTGATAACGATTCGCAGCGTCTTCGAGTTCGGTCAGACTCCAGGAGGTGTGGATACGAGCCAACTCTTTTGTCAGTTCGATTTCAGCTTTGGTTTTGAGTGTGACTTCGTAGCCGCGTGCGCGAATAGCAATTAGCGCAACCCTAAGCTTTTGATCCAGTTTTTCGTTGTACTCGCCGCGGGATTCGTGAGCGCGGCTCAGCCACGCTTCCAGGTGTTTAGCGGGAGAGAAGGCGGTGAAACAGGCGGCCACTGGCGCTGTATTGGGCAGGCGCAGTCCCAGTTGGAATGAGTTAATCAAGGGCTGTGCTTTACCGTAGAGCGCTAGTAGGACCATGTGTTGTTTGGAGCGGCCGGTGACCGCGAAGCCAACGTCCAGATCTTGCTGCAGGCTTTCCAGCTCTGGCCTGGCATATTCCAGTACCGGGAATTGAGCAAAAGCGGCATTGCCCGCAGCGATAATAGAGGGGCCTAGTCGGTAAGCCTTGGTTTTCGGATGTTGAACTAAAAACCCGTAATTGGCCATGGTGGTGAGGATCGCATGGCAGGTAGCTTTATTGAGGTTTAGCCTGCGTGTCATCTCGGTCAGGCCAAAGGCCTGGTGAGGGTTGGCCATCAAAAGGTCCAGAATCGCCAGAGCGCGCGCTGTCGGTTGTGAAAAAAGGGCCAAACTATTACTCCCGGCAGGACCACCGACTGCGTCGGTGCGTGCAAATTTTAGTATAAAATGTTGTACTTGTTTCGGTATGGTAACGCCCGAGGTAGGCTACAGCAAGCCTGCTGTTATCGATGCTAAAGTGCATAGCCAGCGTGGCTCGTGGCAGAGCTCCGGAGAATTGAGACCAACGTGTTAATCCTGTATGGAACCAGCGCCTGTCATCTGTGTGAAATCGCCGCTGACCTGCTGCGCGATGCGAGCCTCGAATTCGAGGAAGTCGATGTCAGTGAGTCAGACGTGTTGTTCGAACGCTATGGCCTGACGATTCCTGTCCTTAAGCGAGAGGACGACGCAGAACTGAACTGGCCTTTTGACGCAGCCCGGTTGGCGGCCTTTGTCAGTTAGTTGCCTACGCGAACCGCCAGTACGTCGCAGCTGGCGCCGTGGAGTACACCGTTGGCTGTAGAGCCCATTAATAGGGCGAGGCCATAGCGGCCGTGGCTGCCGACAACGATCAGATCTGCGCCGATTTCCTCTGCCATGGCATGAATTTCAACCTCCGGTCGGCCAAGCACGATATGCTGATGATCTTGGTCTATGCTGTTTTGCTCGGAAAAGCGCTTTAGCTGCTCAGTTGCCTGATTCTGTATTTCATCCTGCAGACCGGAAAAATCCATGGGGATATCCACCCCGTAGGCGAAACTGAGAGGTTCGATGACGTGGATAATGTGTAGTTCGCAGTCGCCGTTGTCGGCGATACCTTGCGCCCGTTGCGCAACTTGGTTGGACTCATCACTCAGGTCGATGGCGACCAGAACTTTTTTATATTGAGACATGCGTTTGCTCCGCGTTTTCAGGATTAGCAGGGCTTTAGTTATAGCATAGAATCCGGTCTGGGCAATCCCGCCTCTGGCTTGAATTTGATCTGAATCAGGAACCTTGTTGATTGAAATACCTACTGATCTTGTTTGTGATTGCTTTGGCCTTGGCGCCGCTGACCCACTTTTTGCCCAGTAAACGGCAGCGCCTGATTGCCAAAATGCGCGAGTACGCCGCCGTGCACGGACTTTTTGTCGAATTTCGGGATCTGCCCTCACGCGCAACGCGGCAAGGGCGTGAGGAGCGCAAGCAGCAGATTATTTATTACGGCAGGCGGTTGCCCCCTTCTCGTAACGACGCCCGCAGCCGCACTGCCTGGGCATGTGAAGATGGCAACTGGCTATCTTTGGCCGAGAGAACGGCGGTGCCAGCCGCATTAGAGCAAATGCCTGCCACAATTCTGGCGGCGAGTCTCGATGAGGGGTCCTGCGGGATTTACTGGCTCGAAGTCGGCGATGAGGCCGATGTTAAACAGATTGTCAGCGCTCTGGAGGCTTGGCAAGGCCAGCTCTGACCGGGGTGTTTGGGGCTAAATTGACAGCCGGGCAATAAGCACTGATGCACGATTTTTCTTGACCGGGGCGAGATGGCGACTTATATATGCCCTTTTTTGACGCAGGCTCGCACAGCACTTTGCGAACTAACACATCGTTTGAATAGTAGGAATCAATGGGTAAATCACTAGTTATTGTCGAGTCGCCA
>ENA-UZWX01004596-UZWX01004596.1-metagenome-genome-assembly--contig:-Day-4---50m-contig-4596_pt1 | contig 59074 bp, 55 predicted proteins | sample MGYA00260347_ERZ794907 | MGnify/ENA metagenome assembly ERZ794907 | reverse complement strand
ACAAAATTAGGGTAAATAGTGCCAACTATCTTGAAAAACACCGACCCCATGGAGCCATGGCAATGACTGCTTGCCATTTTGAGTCAACTTGCACATTTTGATATTGCCCACCAGCACAACTATTCAGTAATGCCATCACCTTTTTCACTTGCTCAGAGTCTTTGATGCCGGTGAAAGTAGATCTGGTGGTATCGGTGAAATTATAACAACCACCAATGGTATTAACAGCACCATAGCCGCCCATTGAGTAACCAATAAGTCCTGCTCTATTGTTGTTAATAGCAGTTGAAGCAAAGTGTTGTGTTGTGTTGTGGTGAGGTAATTCAGCGTAAATTGCTGATCACGTGAACGATTTAGTAAAGTACTGAAAAAACCAGCAAAAGGATTATTCTTTATATCTACTTCAGCATTGGTTGAATCGGTATGGTCAATTGCGGCAACAAATGCAACATTTGAGCAGTTAGAAGATATTGAAGTCGCTTTGGCCCGTATGGTTGACGCGGATCAAGGCTTAGATGATCCGTTAGATGCTGATATTGCCTTTCATACCAGTATACTGGTCGCTAGTGGAAATCGTTTTTTTGTTCAGCTTACAGATTTCATAAGTACAGCATTGAGGGTAAGCATTCGGTATACGAATAAAATTAAGGGGGTACCTGGAGCTGATGTACAAAAACATGCCGATATTCTTAATACTATTAAATCTCGTAATCCAGAAAAAGCACGTAATGCGGTTACGGGAATATTGGATGAAGCATTAGATTTGATTGAGTCGCAATTGTGATAATCTAAAGTCGTGAATTAGTTTTTTTACAAATACAGAAATCCATCCTGATTTCCAGGAATACCAAATAGAAAGAATTAAAACATATCTACGCTCAACAACCGTTGTTTCAATTATTGAGAGTGTTGAAGAAGGCCTATTAAACGATAGCTGCTTATTATGTAGTGAGTATGAACCTCATTTTTGTCACCGAAGGCTGGTGACTGAATACTTAAATGCCCATTCAGATTTCAATTTTACTGTAAAACACTTGTACTGATGAAGAATATTTTAATTTTATACCCTGACTTATTTAATTACTTTAGCAAATTTGAACGAAAAGTTAAAAATATCACGAACGACATTGAAGAGTTTAACATCTCTTATTTACATACACGCTTGGAATACGTGAGTTATTGCAGCTATCGCCAGTTTCATTAAATCAATGGTTAAATCTACTCGCTATTGCATTGGTGCTGATTGTGGTTGATGAATTTCATAAATATATAACCCATCGACAAGGGCATTAACAAGGTATTATATCAAGCAGATTCACTTCACTCTCGCTAAATGGTCAATTATTTATCGAAATATTACTCATTTTTGGGTATTCTCAGTGTGAATTTTGCGCCGCCTAATGTTGATTTAGTTAGCTTGCATTCACCTTGATGCCATTGAGCGATACGCTGAACAATCGCTAAGCCTAAACCGAAGCCACCTTTACTTTTATTTCGGCTTTCGTCTAGTCGAGTAAATGCTTTGAAAACAGTATTATAGTCTTGTTGTTTGATACCAAGACCGTCATCTTCTATTGAAATTATAAGCTGTTCGTTGTTTGTTTTAGCGGTTATTTTGATCTGAAAATTTCCGTATCGAATAGCATTGGTGATAAGGTTTTGTGTCGCGCGTTCAATTAGGTGGCCATCGCAGAGCCAAGTTAGCTTATCGTCGACAACTAGTTCGAACTGTTTTTGTCGAACATTTTCCGAGTTGGTGATATTGCGTTTTAATTTTTCTATTTGATTTAATAATAATTGCGAAATATCTACCTGATTCACCGTCAGCGAATGTCGTTCACTTTCCAAGCGATTATAACTCAACATCTCATCGATGAGTTTTTCAAGCTCGTTGACATCTTGTTTCATTTCAGGAATGTGCTCTTGGTTTTTATCTAACATAGCTAGGGAAAATTTTAGTCGAGACAAAGGCGTGCGTAAATCATGACTCACTGCGTTGGTCATTTGTTTTTGTTCATCGATAAGTCGTGATATTTGGCTAGCCATTGATTTAAAAGAATGGATCAACGGGCTGATCACAGAGCTTGGGCTAACGATTATTTCACCAGTAAAATTGCCTTGACTAAACTGGTTTGTTGCCTTTTGTAACTTGAGAAGATCACGCCAAAGCGGCCAAGTCCATAATGCGATAAAGCCTGCGAGTAGCAAGTAAGAACTAATTAAAATTATTGATTTTATTGGATTATCTTCAGATGAAAAATTGATTGGACCTATTTGTATCACTCGATTGGTTATTTGATTATCTAAGCCAGATAATTTTTGTCGATACAAAATATTGATTTCAAGTTGATCTTTAGCATTGTAGGTTAGTACTGCTTTTTCTTGTTGTAACTGTATTAATTGCTCTTGCTGCCAAGAAATGTCAATTAAGTCTACAACGGTAATATTAGCAGAGATTAACTGTTCAATTTGAGATTTAGAGACATTGCCAGACTCAAGTAATTTGGGCACGGTACTGGCTAATTTTGCGATCTGTTCAATATCGTTGTTTGATGATGATTGCAAGTAACGCCATACTTGCTCTGAGCTCCAACCGATCAGTAACAGACCGAGAGTTACCGAAAGATATAAGCTAATAAATAAGCGTGTCATTAATTAAGTTCTAATCCCAAGCTGTTGAGCAAAAAAGATAGCCTTTGCCCCAAATCGTCATAATTCTAAAAGGGGATTGTGGATTATCAAATAGCTTCTTCCTTAGGCGTGAGATCCTGACATCAACACTGCGATCAAATCCATCATATTCTCGACCAATCATTTTTTTGTGGATATAATCTCGACTTTGTATCTCACCTGAATTTTTAGCCAGTAGCCATAGCAGCTCAAATTCATGGCTGGTTAAATCTACTGGCTGCTCTTCATAAGTCACTGTTCGTGCTGGTTTATCTATTGTCAATTTACCAAACACCAGTTTTGCATTTGTAGTTACCGTGTTAACTCGTCGGAATAAGGTGTTAACTCGAGCGAGTAGTACATGTGGCTCTATGGGCTTAATGATGTAGTCATCAGCACCCATTTCTAAGCCGAGTACGTGATCAAAATCAGAATCTTTTGCGGTTAAAAAAAGTATTGGGTTTTTATACTTAGCTCTAATTTGTCGACAAATAGTAAAACCATCCATGTGTGGCAACATGATATCTAGGATCAGTAAATCAGGATTATTGCTTAGCACATAATCGATCACTTGATCACCGCGACTAATCACATTAACACTAAAGTTATTTTGCTGGAGAAATTTCTGTACTAGCTCTGCTAAGCGTTGATCATCTTCAACTAAGGTTATGTGTTTCATTAGAATAGGCTCCAATCCGAACGCAGCCTGCGGCGATACTTTTTGGGTTTTGTCGCTGAAATTTTAACTCGCTGCGTGGCAAGTATTTGATTGTTTTTGTTTCTTAATGCAAATGTTGTTGTGCTCCTTAGTTGTACGGGCAAAACATTTCTAGCCGATGTTGCATTTTGCCAACATTTTAAAGCTAATTTATCTTGTATTAAACAGACATCAAGCGCCTTTTCTGAATGCCAATTGATAGTCGCTGTTAATTTACATTCGTCACCCATCTGTTTAACGATACAGGCAACAGGTTTTATAGAAAAATGAAGGATTGGGTGTTTGAATTCGGCGGCGTTAATCGAAAATGTTAAATGAAGAAAGCAGCCAATAACTATCATTTTAAAATACATAATTAGCTCCTATAAAGCCAGTTATGTTGTTGCTTGCCTCGACAATAGGACTGTCTTTAATACTCGCTGCCAACGCTTTATAACTGATGGCGCTAAACAACGTCCACTGTTTTGATAAGGGGTAGCCAGCATGCAGTTTTATATAAGGATTCAATGCTGAACCGCTTTGATAGTAGAGTGCTGAGTCAACATTATCTTTGTTGTTTATGCCGTAATAATAATTAACCATGGATTGACTAAACCAATCAAAACCGATGGTTATCTGCGCTGTGAAAGGTGTGGACTTTATGGGCGAAAACTGACGGAAATATTCAACCCTGCCATTAAAGCCATCATAAACGCCATTAATATCATGTAATACTTGAATTTTTACTTGCGATCTACTTGAGAGAAACCAATTAAGTTGCAAGCCCGTATCAATAGCCCACCGACGAGCATGAATATTTTTTACATCTATCCTCTCTGGTATTTCTGATGGTTCTGCGTCTGGTATTTGCTCACTGTCTACATTTACCCCAGAAGCTGAAGAGAAGATAAAAATATTTTTAGGGTGCCAGCGAGAAAAGTAAGCATTTTCGCTGTTTATTCGACTGACCGCACTCAGGGTTAGCTGTTCATTTTGAAAAAAGCTATAGCCTAAATCGCCATTATCAAAATAGAAGTTTTCACCATAATATTTTAAAGACGGCACTATAAAGAGTGGTATATTGTCACCACCAACCAGTGGGTTGGTCTTAACACCTGCGCCTAAAGCGATGGAAAAATGTATTTTATCTATAGCAATATAGTTTTCTTTTTGCTCAATGGCATCACCTATTATTTTTGTTTCTGCTAATGCATTGGGGAGGCTTAAAATCAAATAGAGCAGGACTATCAATCGATTCAGTGGTGGTCGTAATATGTTTGTCAAAAATAGTTGAGAAAATATCTTCACTGTAAAAATCAGCTCTAGGTAGTTGAATTTAGGTAGTTGAATTTTTATGTTAATTTAACATGGTACGATCACTTTGCCAGCAACGATTACACAAAATTACATTTTATTGCATTTAACAACAGAGTTTTTACCTGAAGCCGTTAAAGTATGGTTAATTATTTACATTAAACCCTACATGGAGATTGATTATGTTTGTTAAACGTTTGATATTGGCTGTCACGGTATTTAGCCTTATGGGTTGTGGTGATGACAATGATTCACCCACGGTGATTGTTGATGAAGGCATACCTGAACTCAATGAAATGCACTTGTCATTGCAGGGGCTTAAAAAATCACAGAATGATAGCTTTATCAGCCATTATAAAAATGGTATTTACCTGTCAACATTTGTTAATAACGATATCCTTTATGCTACTGCTGAAGACGCAGCTGAATCTGTTGTCGTAGAGGGAAGTTCATACTCTACCACGATAACTCAAGAAAACGGTGTCGACGAAGCCGATAGAGTTAAATATGATGGCAACAACTTGTATATTGCCAATAATGGTTATAGTGAATATTTACCTGATACCGATGAAACGACACTTGTTCAGTCTAGCGTTAGAATTTTAACAAGGCAAATTGATGACACATTAGTCCAAGTTGCTCAAATTGAATTAGCGGATGACGGCAATAACCTCAGTAGCATTAATGGTTTATTTTTAGCAAACAAGCAATTATCGGTATTATCTAATAGTCATTCTTTTTATGCTTATGCAGAAATGGGTCTCGATATATGGCATCCGCAACCTCAACAATTTAGTTTTTCTTTGTACGATGTTACCTCGGTAGACTCACCTGAACAGCAAGTAAGTATTGATATTGATGGTTATATGATTTCAAGCCGCCGAGTTGACAATACCTTGATATTAGTGACTAGTTATACGCCATTTATTGAGGGGGTAATTGCATTCCCTGAAACCGATGAAGACAAACAGAAAAATTATGATTTGATCCAAAACACAGAAATTACCGATTTATTGCCAAAATACACAGATGCTGCGGGTGTGAGTAAGGCATTGGTTAGTGCTGAGCAGTGTTTTATTCCTGAAGATGCGACAAACAAAGATGGCTATGATGCTATTGTCACGGTAACAACAATTAACCTAGATGATCCTGAACAGCTCAATTCAGTTTGCGTTAATGCTTCCATGCATGGCATTTATGCGACACCAAGTTCAGTATATATTTATGGCACTGAAAATGAACAGGAGTCTGTTATCCATAAATTCTCGTTAAATGGCTTGTTGGTTGATTACCAGGGCTCTGGTAATTTACAAGGCAGCTTTGGCTGGGGACAAACCAACTTACGTTTTAGCGAATATGATGGCTATTTGCGTGTTGTTAGTAGTTTACGCGTTGATGATGAAGAAGATCGCTTTGATCATCGCTTAAATATATTTAGCAATGATGTCGAAAGTAAAAGCTTGGATTTAGTTGCCCAATTACCAAACGAACAACATCCAGAAAAGCTTGGTAAAGATAACGAAGACATTTATGCCGTCAGATACTTCGGTGATAAGGCGTATGTGGTCACATTTTTAAACCGTGATCCTATGTATGTTATTGATTTATCTGATAACACTAATCCAGTTATTGACGGTGAACTGGACATGATTGGCTATTCTTCTTATTTACACCCCATTTCTGAAAACTTGGTACTTGGCATAGGACAAAATATAGATCCAAATCGTTTCACCGGAACACCAAAACCTGAAGATGAAGTGATTGAAGGGGCTAAAATTGCTTTGTTTGATGTTTCTTCAGAGCCAAGATTATTACAAGAATTTGTTTTTGAAAATGGCTATACACCAGCCGAGTACAACTATCATGCACTGACTTACTTAAAGCAAAGTGATGAAAAGCACTTATTTGCATTGCCCATAGAGGGATGGTCAACAACTAAAGATGATCAAGGTGCTGATATTTGGTCACAAGAGGTTGCATTGCAATTATTTGAAGTAAATAAAATAGATAACAATGGAGAATTGTCAAATATTGGGGCTATAACGCCAGAAACCGATGTAAATCAGTACTGGGGAAGTTGGGATGATAGGTCGGTTATTCATGGTGACTTGATTTATTACGTGCATGGCGTTGATGTATGGCAAGGCTTGTGGTCAAACCCTCACTTGGTTAATGGACCATACTAAAGACTCATCATTTAATCTATGGGCTTTATTAATCAACCTGTTAAAGCCCATGGATAAAATGTTTTAAAATAATATGCAAAGCTTTCTCTGCTTTGGTTATTTTGATATTCAAGAAATAAATAACTTGGGTGATAAAACTCATACTGTTTGAGCAGAACATTGTCAACTTTCAATTAAGTTTGTGACTCTTGCAATAGAGTTTGTGAATTGAATTAAGTTTGTGACTCAGAATTAACTAAAAGGTGAGCTTAATGCTCACCTTTTTTGTATTTACAAATAATTTTGTATGAGATCGGCAAAGGGTTTCTCAATGTTACTTGTGAATTTGAATGATTGATATAGCTGAATTAATGACCAATCAAACAGGTAGAAATGACACAATGGTGGTGTGCCAAATACTGATAAATAGCTTGTATAATCAATTGTCGTTGAGGGTTGTTACGTAACTGGAACCTCACATATTTTGCCACTATTGGCCAAAGCGTATAGCGCAAATTAGGGGGAAACTGAATAACATGAGAAAACTGTTCATCAACAGCTGAGTTGATTAACTAGCCAAGAACTTTACAGTTAGCTTGCTGAACAATAAGTGTCAAAAACACCCAATCCCATCTCAGTGAATGAATCTCGATTTTGTAAAGTGTCAGTCAATCGGAGCCATGGATGGCGAAGACTGCCGCTTTTCATGGACGAATATCGGCAGGTATTGACTGTAAACACAAAATTGATATTTATGTTTTCACTGGGTGGGCGCCACGGGGATTCCAAAGGGGCGCAAACGCCAAACAATCAAGTTAATAAAAAGCAATGTGATTATGGAAATTGCAAAGGGAGTTATGACTCCCTAATTCTGTGAATTCACCACCGCGACGCCAAACAGGATCGCAAACGCCAATTAATACAGTTGCTCACTGGTAATCAAAACAAAACATGAACCACTATTTGTTTTTCTTATAGTGTAAGGCATGCCACAAACTCAACACGTCCACTCGCTCTTGTTTCAAAATTAAGCTAATAGCAACTTCTTCAAGCGCTGCATAACAACATAGCAAGCTGGCTAAGCGAAACGGCCATGGTGATAGCCCCGAAAATAACAAAACATAACTGAATAAAGTAAAGGCCACCGCTACTTTTACACTGATAGTGTGGTAGCCCGTTAGTGCATGAAATTTTATCAGGCCAACTAACGCTGGTAGGGCAAAACTTAACACGATAACACTCACATATACCATCTCATCTAATAGGATTTGGGGCCATAGTATATAGGCGCATAGGGTCATGGTGCTATAAATCGAAAAATCACCAATACTGTCCAGGTGAGCCCCTAGTTCGGTAACAAGGTTAAAGTGGCGTGCCACAAAACCATCTAATACATCGGTTAACACTGAAAATATGAGCGCGGCTAAAAACCAGTTTTGTTTGCCGTTAAAGGCAAAATACAATAATACCGGCACCATAACTATTCTTACTAGGCTAAGTAAGTTGGGCGCTTTGATAAGGTCTCGATAAAATTTTTTCATTAAAAGCCTAGGTTAGTTAACTGCTCGTGTCTCAGAAGAGAGTTATCATCAATGTAATTTTTGAAGCAACTTAGATAAGCTTAGTTCAGTGAGAATGAAGAATATAGTGATCACGATAAAAGAAGGCCACTGCAATGAAAATGTATCAATCATAATAACCAAGGGTAATACACATTCAGGAATAGCATCTAGCAATAGTACTTGACTACTGCTGGCTTTTTTTAGTCGGCGTTTAATAAAACTGGAGATGAGATCCCCCGTCATGGCCGCCGTAGCAATGGTTATGCCGATCAGAGCCGGATACGATAGTAGGTAAGAAAAGATACCAGTGAATACCAAGGCAGCCAACAAGCCTCGCCAGGTTTTAGTTGGACCGAATAACGGGTACCCGTCAGACAAAGTGTGTTTAAAGTCAATGGCTTGATTGAAATGATGGCTCAGTGCTAGCCTTATTATTATTGGTCCGCCATTTGCGACTATAATTAACAATAGTAAATGGATGTGTTGCAAGTTGATAGCTAGTAAGTCCATTGTCCCTCATGCTTAACTCAATGATAGGTATCATTAAATAAGATAGACTACTTATGTCGATAGCACTAAAGATTTTAACTTACAACATACATAAAGGTTTCAATGTTGGAAACCGTGATTTTATTTTACATGGCATTAAGCAGGCATTTGAGTTGCTTGAGCCTGATGTGTTAGTGCTGCAAGAAGTGATTGGGATGCATGAGCAACATCAAAAAAATCATCAAGACTGGCCGACGAGTACACAGGTAGAGTTTTTAGCCGATCAGCTTTGGCCGCATCATGCTTATGGAAAAAATGCCATTTATAAAGCCGGGCATCATGGTAATGCCATTTTAAGTAAATATGCATTTGTACAGTGGGATAATATAAATGTCTCGTTTATGAAGTCTGCCAGTCGTAGTTTATTGCACGGGGTTGTTAATATTCCAGATTGTGATCTGCCTCTGCATATTATATGCGTGCATTTGGGGCTATTTTCTTTTGAACGTAAGCATCAGATCATTAAGTTGATGGATCGCATTCGCCAGCATATTCCTGACGCGGAACCTTTGATCGTTGCTGGAGATTTTAATGATTGGCGTACACAGGTCGATGGCTATTTTAAAGAAAAATTACATGTTACAGAAGTTTTTAAGCAATATAGTGGCCGCCATGCCAAAACCTTTCCAGCGTGGATGCCGTTGTTCGCCATGGATAGAATTTACGTTCGAGGATTGAAACTGCAAACTTGCGAGGTTCTGTCGGGTAGCCCTTGGACGGCATTGTCAGATCACTTACCGTTAACGGCGCAATTTAATTTTTAATGCATAGTGTTACAACAAAACAAGCTCATTTGAAACTCAGCTGAATTATTTCTGCAATAACCCATGGCAACACCCTAAATGACTGATAAAATAACGACAGTTTTTGTTAACCTGACTAAGTAAATCATGAGTGAAACTGTACCTAATTGCCCTAAATGTGAATCAGAATATGTATATCAAGACCAATCCTTGTTGATTTGTCCTGAATGTAGCTTTGAGTGGAATCCCGAAGAAATTAAGGAAGATGATGTCGTCAAAGTGAAAGATGCTAATGGAGCATTACTCGCTGATGGTGATAAGGTTACCGTGGTTAAAGACTTAAAAATTAAAGGCAGTTCACAAGTTATTAAAATTGGCACTAAGGCACTTGTTAGGCGCGTTTTTGATAAGAAAGATCATGAGCTTGATTGTAAAGTGGATGGCGTTGGTGAAATGATGGTGACGGCTAAGTTTATAAAAAAAGCCTAAGTTTTGATGGCTATGATCTTAAGGTTAATGTGACTAACACCACACCATGATCGGTACTTTCACCATCACGGTCGAAAATAGGGTTAATTAAATGTCTGTCGTAAGTATGGTAGCCACTTACTTGATAAAGACTGTCATGATAACCGGCATCAAATTCACATGACAATAATAGGTAATCGAGTACCGAGCTACCACCGCCAAAATAATGGGTTGGGGGGCGTGGTTGCTTTTCTTCTTGGCTAGTTTCATTCGTCCCATTCGCTTCGTTGGCGAGAGCTACTTGAAATAAATCCCAAGCGTCATTTAAACAATACTTAGCAAGATAGGCGTCACTGTCTTTGGCAGAGACAAAGCGTAAGGTATTGGTCAGTAAATGATTTAACACTCCATCGGCTAAGGTGTTATTAAAATCGCCCATTAATACCATAGGGTAACCCGTTGTTTCACGGCGTTGAATCATCTCAAGCATTAATAACGTTGCTTCACTGCCTCGTTGTATGGTTGACCCCCAACTGCCTGCTACTTGTGCTTTTAGGCTTTCAATAATCATTTTTTCTGCCGAGTAAGTTTTATTTTGCTCGTCGAGTTCAATCATTGGACGCTTAGATTTAAAGTGCACAACGTAACAATCACAGTTACCTAAATGTGGTACATCAACCGTCGCCCTAAGTACTTTTCGACTAAAAGAAAAATCATTGGCTAACCCTAGTGCTTGGGCAAGCTCTAAGTTTGGTTTTACCGCAGCGACCTCGACAATAGGGTAACTAGAGGCAATGGCGACAACAGGTCGTTGATAAATAAAGTCATCAATTACATAGGGTTGATCAACCACTTCAAAATATTCATAGCCTTGTGCTAGTACTAATGCTTTTAACGCTTGGCTACTAAAAACTTCTTGAAAGCCAATAATGTCAGGCTGATATTCACGCAAATACTCGCTAATCCAATTTTGTTTCTTCTGCCATTGCTGGGTACTATAAATGCGCTCAAATTCATAAAAAGCGTTGGGTGGCTCAAGGTAATTAAATAAATTAAGGGTAGCAATTTTAAGCTCTGTATTTGCTAGTGATCGTGAAACGTCATCATGTGGGAGTGTTTGATTGATTGCTTTTATATCTCTAGGGTTGATGAAGTTAACTCATGTTAATTCATATAGGCGATGAGGGGAAATTATACCTCGCTGCCTCATCGTTGATTATTAATCATTGTTCAATAAGAAAGCTATTTTTTAACTTAGCCCCTCTATAGTTTACTAAATTATTTTTTAGTGACAGAGCGGCTTTTATAAGCAACTAAGACAACCAATAAAAAGGCTAAGAAAAACAAACCAAATGTGGCACTAGATTGATCCGCCTCGACTTCATCAGGGCTTAGAAATACCTGATCATCTTCGGTGAGTTGATACACTTGATAAAAGTTGTCATTTACTGGCACATATTGCATGGTGACTTCTCTGCCTAGAAGCACTTTTGCGTTATCGTCATCACAATAGTCAGCTCTAAATTTAATGGATAAATTATAAGTGCCATCGGAATCAGTAAGGCTTAACGACGCTGCGCCTTTTGGCGGGCAATGTAATTTAAATATAGTGCCTTTAGTGGTTTGAACATTGGTTAATTCAGTATAGCTTTTTGAGTGCTGGGAACTTTTTATGCCGATAAATAAAAAGAAGGCTGCCAATAATAACAATAAAATTTTTGCTGTTTTATTCATAAGAATTTATATTTATTTGCCTCAGTTAAAAGGCAATATGATTGACTAAAATGGTGTAATGAAGTTGAACACAATAGTGCAGGCTATGCCACGATTTATATCAATAATCGGTTATGTTTATTAAACTTTATTGATTTTTTAGCGCTTTTTAGTTCAAGGACTGTTATTGAAATGTATTAGTGCTTCGACCTTAATTGCTTGCTATTTGTAATGCTCTTTCTCCTACTGGAAACCAAAGCATGATTGACTAGAGCATTACAAAAATTGTGTTTGATGTATATAACGCTATTTTTTAATCCAACTGCCGGATGCAAGTTTGATCAAATGACCTGAGCGAGTTTTAGCAATCGCTTTTTCTCCAGCCAACGCTGTTACTTGCTTCATGGTTAGCTTATTTTTACGCGCAATATCAAGGTAAAGGTTTTTACGTTTTGTATTTACAGTCTTTACTAAGCTAGTTACTTCTGGGCTGGTGACAACAACACCTAAATAACCATTAGCCATTTCTCCCACTAACCCTTGCTGCTTGGCTTGATCTAGTGATACTGCCCAAGCAGAAAAAGTCATGGTTAAGGCAACCATAGCCAAGCTGAATTTTTTTATTAATTGATACATAGTTGTTCCTTAAAATATGTCACTATTTTCACTAAAAATACTATCAAGTTCTTTATCAACTTTCACTCGTATTTCGTGATCAATTTTTAAATTTAAATTAATAGTAATAGGTTCTTTCGCGCTAACTTCTACCTTGTGTGTACAACCGCAAAGTATAATCGTAGCAAGTGCTATTGCGAGTACTTTATCCATAAATGCTCCTTAGTTTTTTTGTAACTGGTCGATAAGGGTCTGTTCTAAATGCTTGGTAATATTTAATGACTTTAATAGTCCTAATAAATCATAACTAAGATTTAGGTTTAAGTTTACTTCATTATCAAGATCTGGATTTCTTCCTTTGATGATAGTATCAAACAACATATAGCCGTCATCAGCCATAGAAACATCAGAAGATAATAGGTGATAATGTATATTCTGCATGGCATCAAATGCCAGTTTTAATTGTGGGTCGCTCTCTTTTAACTGTTCAACAGTAGGGTTATTAGCCACTTTAATAACGCCATCACTGATATTATGCAGTTCACCGCCTGAAATGGTAAATTGTTTGCCATTTAACGATACCGGTAAGTCTCCTGAAATTTTTCCTGTCACAATGATGCCTTGTTTTGGGTCTAATGCGAGTAATTCTTCTAAGTCTATACTAGTAAGCTGAACATCAACTGAACGACTAGCGACAAATGGCCATTGCCCTTTGGCTATATTAACCTTGCCCCCCAGAAGCCTGGCGTTAATTTCTGTTGCCTCAATAGTAAAGGCTTTACTTTTATAACGCAGAGTGGTTTGTGCAGAAAGCTCCGTTAAGGGGGGGGCTGTTTCTATTATGGCAATCGTTAAGTTGTGATTCGGCTTTTTATCTAGGCTAGCACTTTTAATATAACCATCAGCGAGGGTAAGCCTTTGACTCCAGTTAAGCGCTTGTATCCAAGTACCCTCAATTTCACCAGTGACATCCTGAACTGAGATATTAACTGTTGCGCTATTATTTAACCAATTGCCTATATCCGTTAATTGGCCAAGTAGCTGAAAGCTAACACTGCCATCAATGAGCGAAATATCTATAGGTAAGTTGAGTTTTAACGAAAGTAGCTCGGTTAAAGCTAAGTCATCAGCAAAAATAGCGAACTGAGGTTTGGCTATTTCACCGCTGAGCTTTATGTTGGCTAATGGTTGTTTATCTGCCATGACACTGGCTGTCATGGTGATATCTTGCAGCTTGCCAGTAATCTTTGCCTTTACATCAAACTGCTCTATTAGCGCTATGTTCGCTGCTTGTAGTTGCAAAGCTTGACTACTCAGTTGTAAAGACAATTCTGCCAGCCCATGATGATCAATATCAATATGGCCTTGGCAATGTGTAAAGAGATTTTTTATGCTTACTACATTGTTATTACTTGTCTTAGCTGTGTTATTGGCTTTTGTTGAACTCTGGTTCGGCTTTGATAATTGAAGCTTTGATAATTCAAACGTTGTAGCAGGGGAAAGCGTTATTTTCCAGCCTAAATCAGTTTGTTCAAGGGTGCCAGTCGCGGCAACTTTAGCAGCTTGCTTCGTTAAGCTATTTAATTTATTAACTCCTAAGTGTGCATTAACAGCAAACTTGGCTTGCGTTAGGGCAGGGGTAAAAAAATGTTCAGTTTGATAAGTAAAAGCCGCGTCAGTTAAGGTCAGTTGTAGAGGTTTTTCTATGTTTTTTGAAGCGATTTCAATGTTTGAAATCTCTGCCTGCTGCTTGGCAAAGTCAATTTTTATCCTCCCGTGTGGCTTTATTACCAAGCCATGGGGGGGATTATCTTTCACCAGTGCGATAATATCTGCTGAAATATTTTTTGTGGTGATAAATTCAAGTAATTTTTTATCGCTGAAATTGATATTTACTAAGCTTTGCTCATCAATCATAAACAATGCTGTGTTGACGCTGACGGTTGTTTGCCATGAGAGCATGCCATTGATATACAATGGCCCACTTTGCTCTGGGCCTGTTGTGCTGTCGATTGAAAAATTATTTAGCTGGCTTTTGGCGGTTAATGTTTTTTCATGCCATTGCAGTTGGGTTGCTAACTTACCCTCGAGTGTGATGTTTTTATCCAGCTTAGCAGGCAAGGTTAATTGGTGGATCGCTAACAATGACGTTAATTTTGCTAAATCTGTGTTGAGTATAGCGCTAAAGCTTTCTTTTTTAGGCACAAACTCAGCGGATAGGATATCTTCTTGTTTATTGTCTTTTAGTGAAAAGTTAATATTATTTTTATTGGCGACAAGCTGACCATAAAAAACAGGTTTTTGAGGATTACCTAGTGGATAATTATCTAGTTGATAAAAGGGCAGATAAGTAAATCCTTTAACGGTGACTGTTAGCGGTAAAGTAAAGTGAGCTATTTTTGATAAGTAGTGCTCAAAGCTATCACTTTCAATAAAAGGGGGCTCAGAGTTGTTTTGCTTGAATAGCTTTGCTTTAGCGTTAATTGTCATCGCGTCAATATTGATAGCACTTACTTGTAACCTTGAAGATAATTGCACACGGGTGTTAATAAGCTCGATATCGGCTTGTGGAGTATTAATGCACGCTTTATTAATAAAAATATCTAGTGCAGAGGTTAAATCAAAATCAAGGCAACTTAGTTGTGCCTTATGCGCTAATAAGTAGTTATTAATGCTATAGGCCGCAATTTGCTTGCGGGCAAAAAAAACGAGACTTATTAATAGAATAGATACTAATAAGATGACTAAGATTACTTTTATAAAGCGCACTTAAAAACCCTTACCATAAGGTTTAATGAAAATTGATATTTGGTGTTGCTTTGCATCTAATTTGTTGTATTTGCAAGTTAATATGTAGTTGATTATATCAGAATATATCTATAGCTGATTATAATTATGCTTTTATCCTAGCTGCTGCTATCAAGCTTAGGCTGAACCCTGCACCTTGAAGTGGCTTTGGCATAATAAGGCGTGATCTCTATTTTTATCTATGGCTGTGTTCATTTACTTGCTAAAATTGAAGCTTCTTATCTTCTTCAATCATTCTGTGTTAACTCTCTATGCGTTTATTAAAATCTGCCATTCATGCAGACATTATTGATATGTCTGCAAAACGTTTTACCCGAAAAGCGACTCGAGCCATTGTGCTAAATGGTGAGAATATTTTTTTGCTTTATACCAAGCGTTATCATGACTACAGTTTGCCTGGCGGTGGTATTGATGAAGGAGAAAGTAATGTTAATGGCCTTATTCGTGAGTTGAAAGAAGAAACTGGCGCCCGAAATGTACAAAATATTCAAGCATTTGGCTTATATGAAGAATTTAGGCCTTGGCATAAAACGGGTTTTGATATTGTTCATATGCAATCTTATTGTTATGTGTGCACCATAGACGACGAGTTACTTGACCCTGAGCTTGAGTCGCATGAGATAGACAATGGTATGCACCCTGTTTGGATGAATATTCATCAGGCCATCAGCCATAATGAACATACTATGGTTAATAGTGATAAAAAAGGCTTATCAATTGAACGTGAGACTTTTTTATTAAAACTCATTGTCAGTGAACTTATCAATACCCCTGAAAAAGCGTTATGTGATTAGGGTAAATACTATCGTTTGTTATTTACCCTTTAACATCATTAATCGCGGTAATTTTTCGCCAATGAATAAATGAAAAATATCGTACAGAGCTTGGCGCGTGAGAAATAAGGCCTGACAGAAGAATAATAACCACCAATACATGCCAAGCATAATGCGGGTAGAAAAATAGCGCAGCTAATAAAGAAAACTTAACATACATCACCAAGGCCCTGACTTGTATCAGCCAAATCAAATTGGTTAATGCTTCTAGCGCCAATAAGCCTAAACCGCTAAGGATTGCTATCGCCCAATAAATGGATAGGCTTTTATCGATTAAGGCGGTAGCGAAAACACCTGCAATGCCAACTAAGTGGATACTTCTTAGCGATATTTTTAGCCAACGTTTTCCTTTAAAATTAGGGATAAGGGTGCTTTTCATAAAAATTAGTCCACAAAAAATAGTAGTCGTTGTTGTTTAGTTAGTGCTGCTCTAAATAACTCATCGTTAGGTTTAAAAGTCGTTGTTTTTCTTGAGCAGAAATAAAACTAGCCTGAATTGCATTCATAGTGAATTGGGCTATTTCAGCTTTATCCATAGGGTGGGCATCAGCTACAGCGATAAAGTTATCTGTCATGTAACCACCAAAGTAAGCAGGATCGTCAGAGTTTATGGTGACGCAAACCCCTTGACGGAGAAGTTCAACTATATTGTGCTGAGACATTTGTTCAAATACTTTTAATTTGATGTTAGATAATGGGCAAACGGTAAGTGGTGTGCCTTGGGCTATAAGCTGTTCTACTAAGGTTTGATCTTCAGAGCAGCGCACTCCATGATCAACTCGTGCAACCTGCAGTAAATCTAAGGCATCACGAATATTACTTGCTGGTCCTTCTTCTCCTGCATGGGCGACAGATAAGAAGCCCTGCTTGATAGCTTCTTGAAAGACATGCTGAAACTTTCCTGAGGGGTTGCCAACTTCTGCAGAATCTAATCCAATAGCGATGATTTTATCTTTATGAGCTAGCGCTTGCTCTAGAGTATCAAAAGCAGAATCTTCATCTAAGTGACGTAAAAAACACATAATTAGCTTAGAGCTGATGCCTAGCTCTTCACGGCCTTTAGTTAGAGCTCGATGAATACCGTTTACTACCGTTTCAAAAGAAATAACTCTGGCTGTATGCGTTTGTGGGTCAAAGAATATTTCTGTATGCAGTACATTATCGGTTTGGCAGCGTAATAAGTAGGCCCAAGTTAAATCAAAGAAGTCCTGTTCATTGATAAGAACATTAGCGCCTTGATAGTAAATATCTAGAAATGATTGTAAGTCGTTGAAGTTATAAGCTTCACTTATCTCCTCAAAAGAGTTGAAAGGGATGGTAATATTGTTTCTTTTGGCAAGCTCGAACATGAGTTCAGGTTCAAGCGTACCTTCAATATGAAGATGAAGCTCTACTTTAGGTAAAAATTGGATAAATTTTTTCATCATTGAACTCTTAATAAATAGACAAATAAATTGACTAAAGGTTTTTCTTTTTAGTTACGAAGGGAGGTAACCTTCTGCTATTAAAAACACTAAGTTACATTACAAACAAAATTGTACTGTTTTTTATAAATGTCATTATTAAATATTTAACCTGAACAACTGAGAATGCAAGTGAAAACAGTAAAACCTTATTAATTGATTATTATGGTGCTACAGAGCCTACTGAGTTTTTTGCTGTTGCCAGTGAAGTCTTTTTTGAGCAATCGAGTCGGTTATATCATGAATATCCTATGCGCTTTCAACAATTAAAGCAGCGCTTTCAGATTGATTCAATTCATTGATAATAAATGTAATATTTTATGCAGGGCTTTCGGCTGCTTTTTAAACAAACCAACCAAATGCCGCTTAATAGTTTCATCATCGGTCAAATTACTGTATAACGGCGCTATGAAAATTCCAAAACGTATCCAACCACTCGTAGATGACGGCCTAGTTGACGAAGTGATCAGCCAACTGATGAGTGGCAAAGAAGCCACTGTTTTTATGGTTCGCTGTGGCGATGAAATTCGCTGTGCCAAAGTCTATAAAGAAGCCAATAAGCGTAGCTTTAAAAAGGCAGCTCAGTACCAAGAAGGTCGTAAAAGTCGCAATAGTCGACGTGCACGAGCCATGGAAAAAGGCTCTAAATATGGTCGCAACCAACAAGAGCAAGCATGGCAAAATGCTGAAGTGGATGCACTCTATACGTTAGCTGAAGCAGGCGTTCGAGTACCTCACCCTTTTGGCTGTTTTGACGGCGTTTTACTCATGGAGTTAATCACCGATGAAGCCGGAGATGTTGCGCCGAGATTAAACGATGTGGTGATGTCAAAAGAACAAGCCATTGAAGATCACCAACTAGTTATGAACTATATTGTGCGCATGTTATGTGCGGGTGTTGTTCATGGTGATTTGTCAGAGTTTAATGTACTCGTTGATGAATATGGTCCAGTTATTATTGACTTACCTCAAGCCGTCGATGCTTCAGCGAATAATAATGCCAAAGCGATGTTAAGGCGTGATGTCGATAATATGACTCATTACTATGGCCAATTTGCCCCTGAGTTGCTATTAAGCAAGTATGCCCAAGAAATGTGGGCTTTGTATGAAAGTGGCGAACTAAGTTTTGACACACAACTGACGGGACTATTTAAAGAAAGCAATATTTCGGCGGATGTTGATAACGTAATTGAAGAAATAAAAGCCGCTTTTATGGAAGAGCAAGATCGTCTACAACGTATAGCCGAAGCAAACGAAATAGATTAGTAAGCATTTACCCTAGCAATTGAAAGCGAATAAGAAATGATTAGTTTTGTTTGTTGCTAAGCGGTGCTACTTTATAGTTTTAAATGAATGAAATATTACTCCCTAACCAGTATAAAACCGTTCAAACCTGTCTAATAATTAATATGACTGTTGTGCCCACTTTATGCTATAAAAGGAATGATAATTTTTGACTTGCAGGGTAACCATTAGAGAGGGAATATGAGAAGAGCTTCATCTATTTTAAAAAGACATCGTGCAGGAGAGCGCGTATATTTGCCAAATGACTCACGTGATAATCAATATATCTTGGCTGAAATCCCCCTTACGGATAACTTAATAGAGTTAGTTTGTGGAAAAATTGACGAAACGTCAGCTAAACCATACCAAAGGTTTTATCAAACCTTGTCCCACAAGATTTTTGAAGTAGTCGAAAAACACGGTTTAGCCCATGTAAACTTCGTCGCTAATAATCGTTTAGTGCGAGTAAGATATAGTGATGAACAGCAAGTATTACACACAGAGCAACAATCGTTCTTCTTTTATTGCCCACAACATAATAGTACTTTCAAATGTTATTATGATGGCTCAGTTCGAGTACGAAAAATAAAAATATTATTTTTAGCCACAGGTGAAGAGCTTAGAGTTAATTCAGGTAAATTTCATAACTCGGTTTATCAGGCAATTAAAGAAATTTCATCGACTATAGGTTTACCTGAGCATGAAATTAAGTTGCGTGATCACCAACATTTAACCTTTGATGTTTATGCCAAAGAAAAAGGGGCAAGTAACACACTTAGCCACACCTTTAGAGAGCTGGCTGATCGTTATGAAAGTCAAAATCAAAGCGTTAATGGTGAACATACTTCAATTACTTATGCTATTGCCAGTATTCCAATGGCACGTCGTTTGTTAAAAGGTACTGATATTGATTACACCTCTGATGAGCCTTTTGCCAAACTCTATCAAAAAATTGAACAAGCATTTAACAAGTCATGCAATGCCAACAAGATTGATCAAGCCGCATTGATAGCTAACGGTGTTTCGCCATTTGTTCGTTTTGATGAAAGTGAAGCAACTGAAATTCGAGGTGAACTTATTTCTATTGGTGTTAATCCTAATAATGCAGAAGCTCGTTTTTGCGTACACTGGGAAGCCGATAAATTAGTTGATACCTTACGCATTGTTTTCATTGCGGATAAGAGTGACGAAACTCACCACAACTATGGCAAATTTGTAAATCAGGCTATTGGTGCAGTTAGAGCTTTTGCTGATGAAGTCAATTGGAAAAAAGAAAGTGACGATATTATTGTGCGTGTTCACCAACACATCATGTTGCAAGTATAATTAATCTGTAAGTTATAACTATTGTTAAATCGGAACTAATACTATTAAATCCAGCGCTATGCGCTGGATTTTTTTATTTTTTGTTACCAATTAAAGGCGCTAATATCAAAGCTGAAGCTAGTTTATTTACTTTTGGCGACACGAATTGACGCTTTAATGATTTTTATTTCTTCTTTGGTTCTGCCACTTCTACTACCTAAAGTTTCTATTTTAGTTAAGCTATCTTCTAACCCTTTGACGACTTTGCCAAAAACAGTATGGCGACCATCTAAAAATGGCGTTGCTTTAAAAGTAATGAAAAATTGACTACCATCAGTTCCTGCGCCAGCATTTGCCATACTTAAAATGCCAGCTTCACTATGGCTGGCCTCACCATCAAATTCACCATTATACTTATAACCTGGGTTACCTCGACCATTCCCTAGAGGATCACCACCTTGTGCCATAAAACCGGGGATAACACGATGAAAAGTTAAATCATCATAAAATCTGAGTTGAGTTAAATAAATTGTACTTGAAACATGCATAGGGGCTGAGTCTGTCAATAACTTGATAGTTAGGTTACCTTGGCTTGTTTGCAGCTCCCAAAAATAGTCTTTGCCTTGGGTGAAGGTAAGTAATGGTGGTTTAGTTAGTTTTGTTTTCCAAGCAGCATCTGTTTTGTCGATCTCTTGTTTAGCTATAAAGTTATTTGTTTTCTTAATAGCTGGATCGGGTCCACAACAAGCCGTCAGCATCATCACTAAAAAAAGACTCATGATAATTTTATAATTTATATTCATTTTAATACCTTCTTGTTTTAATTAACTAAACTGACATTGTTTTATACTGACGAATGCCTTTCTATGTAATCGACCCCATGTTGACCAAAGCCTGTTAAATGGAAACAGGTTATTTATCTAGTTCAGCTTACTTCATTTACTATCATTTACTTTTGATATTGATATTTGTCAGCCAATGCAGCTCCCTGTCCACCATGGGCATCAAGGTTTCGACATACCTCATTTATTGATGGCCAACGAAGCAAACACCAAGATGGCGCAAGTAAAACGTCTTTATGTGCGGTAGCTGAGACACGGTGTAAAATAATATCTTTGGGCGTGTGCCTGATTAACTCACCGGCAATATTGGCATATTCTGTCATCTCTAAGACATCGATACGGTTTGCCTGCCATGCTTTTGCCATAGTACTGCCGTTAACAATATGTAAAGGATGAAGCTTTAAACCATCAACAGGGTGGTTTAAAACCTGCTCTAAAGTATACATAGACTCAGCTAATTACTCACCGGGTAAGCCAATAATTAAATGAGAGCACACTTTAATACCAAAGGCTGAAGCACGTTCAACAGCATCTTGATAAGCCGAGAATTTATGACCTCTGTTAATACGCTTGAGGGTTTTATCACTAGCTGACTGTAAGCCAAGCTCAAGCCAAACTTCATAACCTTGATCGACATATTCTTTTAATAACTTTAGTACTTCATCAGGAACACAGTCTGGCCTAGTACCAACACATAAGCCAATAATATTGGCTTGGGTTAACGCTTGCTGATATTTCTGCCGTAGTACTTCAACTTCTTCGTAGGTACTTGTATATGCTTGAAAATAGGCTAGGTATTTTTCTGATTTTTTCCCATGCTCAACTTTGCCTCGATTAAGTTGTTGGGCAATGGAAACTTGATTCACTGATGGATTAAATGATTCAACATTACAAAATGTACAGCCACCTCTACCCAGTGTGCCATCGCGGTTTGGGCAGGTAAAAGCGGCATTAATGGTGAGTTTTTTAATACGTTGTTGATATTTTTCTTTTAAATATCTACCAAAAGTGTTGACGTAGTGATCTAATTGCATTTGTTCTCATCGCTAGGATATTGAGTTGAGTTAGCCCCAATCAAGCAGCCTATTTTGCCCTTCAATTTTAAGTATGTCAGTGATGTCTTGCGACATCTCAATAACGCCTTTGTAATTGTTCTCTTTATCTCTTATAGCAAAATAACGGATATGAATTTTACGATCTTTAAAGTTTATCCAAAACTCAGCTTTATCTTGAGTCCCTTTTTTAAATTCTTCTAAAATTTGTAATACCGTATCAACAGATTTAGGCGGGTGGCAAAACTTTACTTCTCGGCCAATAACACCGGCAGAACGAGGAAACACACGGTTTTCGCCACGGTTATAAAAAATAACTCGGTCATTTTCATCGACATAAGTAAGATCTACAGGCATAAATTGCAGCATTAAATTAAGTTGCTCACCAGTCATGTAACCTTCATTTAAATGGATTCGATCTTCCGTTGAGAAAGGTAATCGCTTCTTTCTGCGATCTTCACCAGGATGAACGTATTCTACCGGGGGATAAGGGGTTGGCTCTTCGCTAAGCATCCAGCCAATTTCTACGTCACCTTCGCGCATTTCTTTCCATTCATCTTCTTTGATTAATTCTAGCGCGTTAGGAAATAAACGGACTTCTTCGATATGCATTAACCCTTGTAAATCATCAATAATTTCAAAAATAAGGCCTTCTGTTGGCGCAAAGTCTTTAGTGTCTATGCATTTTCTCAGCGCTCTAAAGCTATCTCTGATTTTGTCATGAAAAGCCCACATTCCTTGGCTTGGCCCTGTCCAGCCATGTTTTTCTAAGTAAGGAAATAATTGGTTCTCTTTGCGAGCAAATCGTTTTTCTATTTCAGATAGTTGGTTGAAAATATTGAAAAATGTTTCAAAGTCATTGTTGATATCGGTATTTACTAACTGTTGTAGTAAAGCGCGAATAAGCACATTTTCTTCAAAATAAACTTTTACTGGGTGGCCATCATTAAGTTTGGCCGCATATTGGGGAATTTCATTCATGGTTTGGTAAATTAACTTCAAGTGTACAGGGACGCTATTCTCTAGTAAAAGGCTACTAGCTGCATTGTGTTAGATCATAAATTTATTCAATTGATGTAGGCGTTTTTCTTTATGCTCATCTATTTGCTAGCTATAAGCCACGTTGCCATTCTTGACGTAAATTTGCTGATTTTGGTTGCTGTAATGCAAAGTCAACTTGCGCTAATAAATTTGCTTTGTCTCGTCCTAGAGTTCCTTTTAACACTAAATAATTGGAGGCGTGATCCGATCTGAAAATAGTTTTTTCTAATTCGAGTGTCGATAATAAACAGTGCATCTCAGTAAATAATTCTTCTTGGTGTAACTGCCGGTATGGATTTTTGCCTGCTTGGGTAAATTTAGCCCCAAAGCGCTCTTCACCTAATGGAAATGAAACCACCAGTGTTGAAAGAAAATCCGGCTGCGCAGCATTCATTAATTTTGCTGAGTTGAGGGCATGTTGATGTGACAGCTCAGGGCCACCCAAACCGTTTAGTATCATGACTGAGCTTTTCATGCCTGCTTGTTTAATTTTAGTCAGTGCCAGCAAAGAGCTTTCGAAAGTTTCCCCTTTTTCTATCAAAGACAATATTTCATCATCACCAGTTTCACAACCCACATAAAGTAACTTAAGCCCTAAGGAATTTAATTCGGCAAGTTGTTCAACGGTTTTATTTTTTAAATTTCTTGGCAGGCAATAACTTGAAACTCGGGTTACTTGTGGAAGGTACTGTTTAATTAAAACTAATATTTCTTTCAAGCGATTGAAAGGCAACATCATGGCATCGCCATCAGCCAAAAATACTCGACCGACAAAAAGTCCTGACTTTGCAATTGAAATAATCTCTTGTTCGATTAAATCAATTTTTTTCGGTCTAAATTTTTTATCTTCATTGGTATACATGTCGCAAAAAGTGCATTGATTCCAAGAGCAGCCGTTGGTGACTTGTAATATCAGGCTTTTCCACTCACTAGGTGGACGAAAAACTGGTTCAATATAGTTTAGCGGATACATACGGACTCTCGTTGATGATTTAGGTAATTAACGTTGGAATTCTTAATACTTCTCTTTTTACTAGGCTTTCAGCCACTTCAGCAGGCACTTGATAAAATTCACTAACGTATTCTTGTGCGTTTAAATATTCTCTAATTTGCTTTTTAACCTTGCACGGATTACTGCATTTTAGTGAAAAAACAAGCGTGTAATCACCCATAGTTTTTTTTGAAAGTGATTTTGCATACTCTTGTGGATCTTCTGGAGTACAACCTATTCTGATCACATCGGAGAAAAATGAGTGGGTCATCACATAAACATTACCAAGTGACACTTGCTTTTCTCTAGTGCTCGATTGTGAATTCTCCATGGTGGTCAACCTCCTTTTTGGTAAGTAAGGCTGAATTATATCGTATTTACTACAGAGAAAGGATAAATTTTCTGATAGTTAACTCCATTAAAAAGAGCAATTGAGGGGGGAGGTAAAAAGTATTCTGCTAATAACTATTTTTAACGACAGGGTATGCCAACTTGTATATATTGGGCGATATTATTTATGTCATTTATCTCGTTTGGAATATTTATGGTAAAGGCCGTCCCAGTCTATAGTAAAACCCCTGAATCAATTATGAAAAAAGCATTAGTTATTTGCACTCTCGTTGGATTTTCTCTACTTACTTTATCGTCTTGTAGTAATATGTCTGTAGAAGAAGACAACCAAGCAACAAGACTAATGTTTACTGATTTTGAACGTAAAATAGCCCAAAAAATGGTATTAGATATTCGTTATTTTTGTAACGAACCACCAGCAATAGGTGAATATTGCCAGCAGAGTGTAACTAGGTTGCCGAGCGCTTTGGCTGACTTAATACAAGAAACAGATATTGGCGGAGTGGTTTTATTTGCCGAAAATTTAGTTTCTAATCAGCAGGTCATTCAACTGACTACTGATTTACAAAAAGCAGCGTTAGGGAGTAAAAGCGCCAAGCCTTTGATCATTTCTATTGATCAAGAGGGGGGGAGGGTTGCTCGTTTACCTCATGCTACGTCATTTGCGGGTAATATGGCTATCGGTGCTACCTATGCAAAAAATAAATCTAAATATGCCACCAGTAGTAGTCAGGTTATTGGCGCAGAGCTTAACGCTTTAGGCATCAATAATAATTACGCCCCTGTGATTGATGTCAATACTAATGCTGACAACCCAGTAATTAATACTCGCTCATTTGGTGAAAACCCACAACAAGTTGCAGAGCTTGGTGTTGCTGTGGTTAATGGTTTGCAATCACAAGGCGTGATGGCAACCTTAAAACACTTTCCGGGGCATGGTGATACCCATGTTGATAGCCATTTAGGTTTACCCCGTGTTGACCATGATTTAGCAACCATAGAAAAATCAGATCTTGCGCCATTTAAATGGGCAATTGAGCACAGTGCGCCAGCAATGATTATGACCGCTCATATTCAGTACCCGGCTTTAGATAGCTCTACCTTTATTAATAAAAATGGCGAAGAAACTATTCGTCCAGCAACTATGTCTCGTAAAATCCTTACCGATTTATTGCGTGATAAAATGGCTTATCAAGGTATTATTGCCACAGACGCTTTAGATATGGCTGGTATTGCCCACTATTTTGATAAAGTAACCGCCACGGTTGAAACCTTAAGTGCAGGTGCTGATTTAGTGGTAATGCCTTTTAAAGTTAGAGCCACTGAAGATGTTGATAAGTTTAAGAGCTTTGTTAAGGCAGTAAGTGCGAAGTTAGCGGAAAAAATGGTTCAAGGGCAATTATCTAATAGTGAGATTGATGAGTCTTTGGCAAGGTTAAATCATTATAAAGATAAGTATATTGAAATACCCAGCACTACGGTTGCAGAGCAAGTGGCGCAAGCTGATAACGTGATTGCCAGTGAAGATCATTTAGCTAAACAACAGTTACTTGCTAATGATGCGACCCTATTATTGAAAAATAATGCCAATACGCTTCCTATCAAGCCGGAAAAAACAAAGCATATTCATTTATTAGTCCCTAGTGAACAAGAGCAGCAGGCATTGCAAAATGCTATTGTTAAACAATGGCAAAAAGCAGGGCAAACTCAGCTTAAAATTACCAGTATCATTGGTGATCAAGATAAAGCTATGGCTAAAATTCAAAATATCAGCCAGTTAAGGCAGGCAGATTTAGTGATTGCCACCGTTGACATTAAAGCTGTCAGCGCCGTAGATTTAGGGGGAATTGATGATTTACTTCAACAAGCTGTTAATCGCCATAAATCAGGGCAAGCACATTCGCCGTCAACACAAGCTAATTACGGACAGTTAGTACAGTTACAAATGGCACTTGCCAAACAGCAAAAAATTAAATCTTTATTAGTTGCTCAGGGCTCACCTTTTTTGGTTGCCCCTTATCTTGAATCTACAGATACAGCCCTGTTAATTTTTGATGATAAAGTGATGACCAGTGCTAATGGCAATCACTTTAGCGCAGGCATGAATGCAAGTATTGCCATCGCTACTGGGCAGCAGCAGGTTAATGGCGTATTGCCTGTTACGTTAAAATCATCACTTTAGAAATGTAACAGTTATCCGATTACTTTTGTGTTATTATCTGTCGCCCAATTTTTAAACTGCTGAAAAAATCATCAGTAAAGTTCAACAGATCTTATTTAAATAACACAGAAGTAACCTTATGATAATGTCACTTATACGCTGGCCAATAGGTCGGCTAATTTTATTAATTAACTTTATCTTTTCACCTCGTTCGCCTAAAAGAACGCAAAGTGAGCAAGAAAAAGTGAATGCTAAAACACAAAACTTAAGCTTATATCAATTACCCAGCTGTCCTTTTTGCGTGAAAGTACGTCGCACAATGAAGCGTGAAGGCTTAAATATTGAGCTTCGTAACATCAACCAAAAAAATGATTTTCGCGAAGAGTTAATTCGTGAAGGTGGTAAAAGAACGGTGCCGTGTTTGCGAATTGAGCAAGCGAATGGCGAAGTACAATGGATGTATGAATCAAGCGATGTTGTTGCACATTTACAACAGCTGGTTAAAGCGGCTTAAAATCAATCCGTATAAGTAAAAACTAACTCGCTGAAATTACTTTTCGTTAACTAGTGTCTAATAGTCCAAGAGCATTTTTTTGTTATTAGGCCGTTATATGTTAATAAAAGTCCCAGAAAGTTATTCCCTTAAAGACTCTATGGTTACCGATGAGTCCGTTTTTAATGATCGTCGAAACATCCTAAAACAAATGGGCTTTTTAGGTGCTGGGGCATTATTAAGCTCCGCGGTGAGCAATAACGTTTTAGCTGGTTTTTTTAGTGAAGAAAAGCCTAGTTTTCGCACTCAAGCACTTACTTTTAGCAAAGATATTAAAAACAAGGACTTACTAAAAACGCCAGAGCAGAAAGTTATCTCTCATAATAATTTTTATGAGTTTGGCGCGAAAAAAAATCAACCGGCTGAACTTGCTCAAGGCTTTAAGGTAAATCCTTGGCAACTAAAAATCTCGGGGGAATGTGATAACCCAATCACTTTAGATTATGATGATTTAACTAAGTTTTTGCCACTAGAGGAGCGTATTTATCGCTTACGTTGTGTTGAGGCTTGGTCTATGGTGATACCTTGGGTTGGCTTTTCTTTGGCTAACTTATTGAAAAAGGTCGCTCCTAACTCGCGTGCTAAATATGTCGCCTTTGAAACCTTGTATGATCCGAAACAAATGCCAGGGCAAGCAAGTAGCCGTTTGGGTGGTGGTATTAAATACCCTTACCTAGAGGGGTTACGTATTGATGAAGCGATGAATCCATTAACACTGCTCAGTGTTGGTTTATATGGGAAAACCCTGCCACCACAAAATGGTGCGCCTATTCGTTTGGTCGTGCCATGGAAGTATGGCTTTAAAAGCATTAAATCTATTGTTGCTATCAAATTGCTAGAGCACCAACCACCCACCACTTGGAAAGAATTAGCCCCCAAAGAATATGGCTTTTATGCCAATGTAAATCCTAACCATGATCATCCTAGGTGGAGTCAAGCTAGTGAGCGGCGTATTACAAGTGGTGGTTTATTTGCACGAAATCGTATCGATACTTTACCTTTTAATGGTTATGGTGAAGGTGTAGCCGATTTATATCGTGGTATGGATTTAACAAAAAACTATTAATACTATGAATAGCAATACTAAAATATTCACTTTAAAGGTTTTCATTCATTTAGGGGCTTTATTACCTGTATTAAATTTATATTTTTTAGCTTTTGCTGATGAGTTGGGTGCCGATCCTGTCGAGATCGTTATTCATTTTACTGGCATTGGCAGCTTAAATTTACTACTTATCACTTTGGGTGTTTCACCACTGGCTAAATTGCTTAAACAGCCTTATTTATTGCAAACAAGGCGGTTATTAGGGCTTTACGCTTTTGCTTATGCATTACTGCATTTGCTTAATTTCTTGGCTTTTGAAGTGCAATTTGATGGCGTATTATTTATCAGTGAGGTCATAAAACGTCCTTATATCACTATCGGTATGCTGGCTTTTATAATACTTAGTGTTTTAGCCATTACTTCAATAAATCGCCTTAAAAAAAAGATGGGAAAATCATGGCAACGATTGCACAACCTCACTTATTTGTTGGTGTTACTCGTGACGGTGCATTTTTATTGGTCGGTAAAATCAGCGTTGATTTCTCCGTTTTTTTACTTTGCGCTGTGCTTTATTTTATTGTCTTTTAGATATAAAAAATTAAAACGTTTGATCTTATCGATGTTTGCTTGAAAACTGTGCAAAATATATTTTTTTCCAGATTTTTTTTTATAATCCCTAAGTGTTTTTGAACAGATAGCAATAAAATGACAGTACTGGTTTGGGACGAAGGAGTGAGCGTTGGCATTGAAGCCATAGATGATGAGCATAAGCAAATTTTTACTGTTATTGCCAAGCTCACCTCGGTTAAACCAGGTGAGATTTCCACCTCTGAAATAGAAACAGTATTCACTGAACTTAGCCATTATGTCAGTGTGCACTTTGCTAACGAGGAAGCTTTACTTGAGCAAATAACTTACCCTGAATTGGCGGAACATAAAAAAAAGCATCGTGATTTTATTGATAAATTGCAGCTATTAAAACAGCAATGGTTAAAGGAAGATAGCTTAGTCACCAGTGAAAAAATCACTATGCTTTTACATCAATGGATTGTTAATCATATTTTGATTGAAGATTTAGGCTACGCACAGGCCTTATTAGCAAACAAAGATAAACTAACATCAGCTAATAAAAAGCAGCTTGATAAATTAGATAATAGCTCTGTTAATAGTAATTCATCAAAGCTGGAAAAAATATCATCCTCTTTTGTAAAAAAGGTAAAACTTAGTCAACGAGTTTTTATTACCACGCTAATGCCTATTATTGCTGTATTCATACTATGTGTTGCTATTTTGTATGAAAATTATCAGCGCTTTAAAAGTATAGATTTAGTCATAGGGCTGACTAATGTTATTGAACAAGTCAATGATATTACTCACTCTTTGCAGGCTGAACGAGGATTGTCAAGCGGGCTCACTAGCTCTAATTATCAATTTTTTTCAAAGTAATTAGCCGAGCGTCGTTTACTTACCGATAATGCGATAAATAATTTTTACTCTTTGCTAAATACCAATCTTGAACCTGAAGTGGAACAGGATATTCAGCACTATTTAGATAACTCTAGGCGAGACTTTGCTAAATTGGTTGATTACCGACAGCAAATTGATGGTAAAAAGAGTAACTTTAAGGAAACTTTCCAAGTCTATACGCAACTTATTGAGCAGTTATTTTCTATCTCTGAGCATTTAATTCATGTGGATATGAACTCACAGTTGGGTCATGATATTTCAGCGATTGGCGCGGCATTATTATTCAAAGAATATATGGGGCAAATAAGAGCTTTAGGTATGAATGAATTGGCCATTAAGAATAATGGCCTTTATGGTAATTTAGCGATTAACTTGCTGATAGGTAAACAAGTCAATTCTTTGAGAGTATTCCGTTACTCTGCCAATAATGAACAAAAAGCGCTGTGCGCTGAGTATTGCGACGCCGTAAAATATCAGCAATTGTTAGCGCAAAGTTTTACTGATGTGATGCAGGTACAATCTATTGAGCAAAGAAGCGAATACTGGTTTAATTTTATGTCGGCAAAAATAAATAATTTTAAAAGGATAACCGATGAATTAAGCCAATCCTTTAATGCGAAAGTTCAACAAGAGAGCCAACGTTTAAAACAAGTTTATTATGTAATTTTAGCGTCATTATCTTTATTTTTACTGTGCGCAAGTTTATTTTTATTGATGTTAAATTACAGCATTATTAGCCCCGTCAGGCGTATTACTCATGCGTTAAATAGTATGGTAAAAGGTCAGCTAAACATTCGATTAGCTGATAATGATGCCAAGGATGAAATTGGTGCAATGCAAGCGGCATATGAAAAATTACGCCGAAAATTATTGCAGGTAGATGTTTTTCAAGTTGTTGTAAATCATCAAAAAAATGAAATAGAGTATCGAAAATCCCAACAGGCTCATTTTGAAAATTTAGCATTTACTGATGCGTTAACAGGCACAGTAAACCGTCATCATTTTAACTTAATACTAGCCGATGAAATAACTAAAGCAGATAGTCAACAAAGTCAGCTATCTATCTTGTTATTAGATATTGATCATTTTAAGCAAGTAAATGATCGTTTTGGTCACGGTGTTGGCGATGAAATGTTAGTGATGTTCTCCCGAGCTTGTAAAGACATGGTTCGAAATAGCGATGTGGTTGCGCGCATTGGCGGTGAAGAGTTTGTGATCATATTGCCTAACACAAACTCAGAAAATGCTTTTAAGTTTGCTGATCGTTTGCGTGAAAAAATTCAACAGCTTGAGCTGGTTGTTGATGAGCAAGATATTAAATTAACGGTAAGCATAGGCGTTAGTCAATGGCATAATGAGTTATTTTCCTCCGCGCAAGAGTTTGTTGCGGATGCTGATAAATTACTTTACCAAGCCAAAAAACAAGGTCGAAACAAGGTTGTGATAGCTAAAGTGTAGCTACCATTCATCGTGTTTTTTAGAGCTTTGGTCGCAATTTTTCAATGAATACCCTATATATATCAGTTAGCAACTTGTTGTGAAAGGCAAAGCATAATATGCTTTTGGGGTCTAAAATAATTATTATTGTAGTTTAGCTACTCTCCTTACTCTACAGGAGCCGTCATTTCGTAAGTTTCTACGGAGGATTGAGCATTTCACCGAGGTCTTCGATGAAAATATCATCATGATGACAGTCGTTGATTAGATACCAATTAAGTAACATTTCGCCCTATAGGAACTTCCATGCAAACAAAATCAGTTAAGTTAAGCTTAATTACGGCTGCCATGTCACTGAGCTTAACTGCCTGCTTACCATCAGAAAAACAAGATGCGAAAGTAAATATCAATCAAAACCCTTTTCCTAGTACTTACCAAGCCTTGCCCCAGCAAAATACCTTGTTTACTAATGCAACTGTGTTAACCGGCACTGGGCAGCGCTTTGATAATGCTGATGTACTAATTGTTGAGGGAAAAATTACCCAAGTAGGTGTTGATATTGTTGCTGCTGATGTAGTGACCATAGATGCACAAGGAAAATGGTTAACACCGGGCATTATTGATGTCCATTCTCATTTAGGGGTTTATCCAAGCCCAAGCGTTGAGTCTCATTCAGACGGCAACGAAATGACAGCGCCAAATACTGCTGAAGTGTGGGCTGAGCATAGTGTTTGGCCACAAGACCCAGGTTTTCAAGCCGCTCGAGCTGGCGGTATCACTACATTACAAATTCTACCGGGCTCTGCTAACTTATTTGGTGGTCGGGGCGTAACCTTGCGTAATGTGCCTAGTGAAACCATGCAAGGTATGAAATTTATTGATGCACCCTATGGCTTAAAAATGGCGTGTGGGGAGAATCCTAAACGGGTGTACGGCGATAGAAAAGTGCAGCCTTCTACTCGAATGGGGAATGTAGCAGGCTATCGTGCAGCTTGGGCAGCGGCCACAGAATATAAGCGTGCTTGGGATAAATATAATAGCGAATATGCCGCAGGGAAAAATCCACTGCCACCGACAAGGGACTTAGAGCTAGATACCTTGATGGGCGTGCTTGATGGTGAAATAAGCATTCATAATCACTGTTACAAAGCAGAAGAAATGGCGGTGATGATGGACTTAGCAAAAGAGTTTAATTACCACTCAGGTACATTTCATCACGGCATTGAAGCCTATAAAATTGCAGATAAGTTAGGGGAAAATGGTAACTGCGTTGCTATGTGGCCAGATTGGTGGGGCTTTAAGATGGAAGCATATGACATGGTTGAAGAAAATGTTGCCATTGTTGACGCGGCTAAAAACTCCTGCGCTATTGTACATTCAGATTCAAACACAACAATACAGCGCCTTAACCAAGAAGCCGGAAAAGTAATGTATCGTGCCAATGAAAATGGTTTTGACTTAAAGCCTGAAGATGCTATTAAGTGGATCACCTTCAACGCGGCTAAATCGTTAGGTATTAGTAATAAAACGGGTAGTTTAGCTCAAGGTAAAAATGCTGATTTAGTGCTATGGAATAGCAATCCTTTTAGTGTTTATGCTCAAGCGGAGCAAGTTTTTATTGATGGTGCCAAAGTATATGATCGCCATGATGAAAAATATCAAGCGAAAAGCGATTTTCTATTAGGTCAAGAGTAAGGTAAGGGTAGGAGCACATCATGAAATTTACACAATTCACACGATTAACGCAGTTTAAGACTTTTACCGCAGCATTATCATTGGCTTTTTTAACGCATGCAGTACAGGCAAAAACTATCGCCATCACTAATGCGACAGTATACACAGTCGCTAGCCAGGGGATTTTATCACAAGCGACGGTAGTTATTGAAAATGACATTATTAGCGCTATTAACCCTGAGCATGTGGATGCAGATGAAACCATAGATGCTAATGGACGAATTTTAACGCCAGGTTTTATTGGCAGCATGAATTTGCTTGGGCTTATGGAAGTTGGTGCCGTAGCGAGAACACGTGATGGTAGGGATAAGAAAGCTGATATTACCTTTGATGCTAGTTTGGCATTTAATCCAAAATCTACCTTAATTGCTTATACTCGAAAAGGTGGAATTACCAGTAATATCGTTGCTCCTCATGGCGGTGATGGTTTATTTGCAGGGCAAACATTCGCGGCAAACTTGTCAGGAGATTTTAATAGTATTATTGCCAAGCAAAATGCTGTCTTGGTTTACCTTGGTGCTGAAAGTAAAGGCTCTAGAGCGCAAAGGTTACAGGAGCTAGATCATAAGTTTGCCGATATACAGGAAAAGCTTGAGACAAAACCAAGTAAAGATGAAAAAAAACCTCAGGTACTTAAGCGGGACGAAAAAGTAATAAAGGCATTGCTATCGGGTCAAAAAACATTGTTAGCTTATGCTGATCGCGCTACAGATTTACTGGCTTTATTGGCATTAAAAGAAAAGTATGGTCTTGATTTAGTGTTAGTTAGCGCAAGTGATGCTGCACTGATAGCAGATAATATTTCTGCGGCAAATGTGCCTGTTATTATTAGTGCTATTGATAATTTGCCGAGCAGTTTTGACTCATTGCATGGCTCTTTATCTAATATGGCTAAGTTGGTGAAAGCGGGAGTTAAAGTGATTTTAGCCCCTAAGGGGGAAAGTCATAATTTAAACCAATTACGCTTTGACGCTGGTGTAGCTGTCGCTAATGGCTTGGCTAAAACCGATGCTTTGTCAGCGTTAACGGCGAATGTTGCTGATGTATTTAAGCTTAACTCAGGGCGCATAGCGGTTGGAAAAAATGCTGATTTAGTGTTGTGGAGCGCGGATCCATTTGAATTAAGTACTAAGGTTGATTTGATGTGGATTAACGGCAAGCAGGTATCTACTCAATCAAGACAAGATGCGTTACGTAATCGTTATACCAGTGAAAGTGATATGCCCAAAGCCTATAGTAAATAATCATCTCTCTTTGCATAAACATAAATAAAATTATGGTATTGATAGTAAAATCTGTACTCCTGTCGTATAAAGATCAATACCATAATAATTAACAATTTAAACTTATGCGCTCTCTACATTTCCTCTTATTTTTTATAGCAAGCTCTTATTGTGTGAGTTTATTTGCACAAACACAAAATTCACGTCCTAAAATTGGTGTTGTGCTCAGTGGCGGTGGTGCTAAAGGTGCGGCGCATATTGGTGTACTTAAAGTTTTAGAGAATAATCATGTTCCTGTTGATTATATTGCAGGCACCAGCATTGGCGCCTATGTGGGTGGTTTATACGCCTTAGGTTATTCTGCAGCACAAATAGAAGCGATTATGCTTAAACTGCCATGGGATGAAAGCTATTCTGATTTTATTCCTCGCCAATTTCTGCCTTTTGAAAATAAAAAATTAAGGGATCAATACAACCTTTCATTTCGACTAGGCTACAGTGATGGCAAATTAAAAGCCCCGAGTGGTTTGTTGTTAGGGCAATCTGCGGGGCAATTATTAAAAACATCTACCGGTGTAGTCCCACAGTTTAGCAGTTTTGATGATTTAGCTATTCCTTATCGGGCTATTGCTAGCGACATTGTAACCGCGAAAGCGGTTGTGATCTCTAAGGGGAGTATTACTAAAGCTATGCGAGCCTCGGCGGCAGTGCCTGGTGTTGTTGAGCCAGTTAACATTAATGGTCAATTGCTTGTTGATGGTGGTATTGCTAATAACATGCCCGTAGATGTTGTTAAAGCTATGGGGGCTGATATCGTGATAGCCGTTGATATCGGTTCACCTTTATTAGCGAAAGAAGATATCAATAGCACCATTGATGTTATCAGTCAGTTATCAAATATTTTAACAAATACCGCCACAATACAACAAAAGAAGCACCTTAGTGAGCAAGATATACTCCTTCGACCAGCGATTGATGATCTTAGTACTACTGACTTTTCAATCATGCCTCAAGCATTAGCGCGGGGTGAAAAAGTCGCCTTATCCGTAGAAAATAAAATAAAAGCACTTTCTGTTTCTTTACAAAATTATCAGCAACACTTACAGCTTAAGCAAAAGAAAAGCAAAGTGTGGTTTGATAACTTTGATAAGGCGATTGTTACTATCACTTATCAAAACAACTCTAACGTTAGTCGAATAATTATTGAGGATAAATTTGACATAAAAGTAGGTGATGTTGTTACTAAAGAAGCGTTAAAGTCGGCTATTAATCGAGTATATTCTTTAGATGAATTTGAGCATGTTGATGCTGAGTTTATTGAACTGCCACAAGGACGAAAATTAACCTTGACTACCCAACAAAAGTCTTGGGGGCCTGATTATTTACACTTTGGTTTTAGTCTACAAAGTGACTTTTCATATAAATCAATTATTGCCCTAGACGTGGCATATATTAATAATGATATTACCCCTAATGGTGGCGAGTGGCGTAATAAAGCAAAACTTGGTTGGGAGTCAATGATTTCGAGTGAGTTTTATCAACCCATGGACAAAAGCCAAGAATTTTATTCAAGAGCTAGAGCAGAATTTGTGCAAGATAAATGGGAGCAAACGCAAACTCGTCCTGAGCTGGTAAATGAGTATTTTCAAGCAAACCTTGGACTAGGCTATAACTATACTGATAACGGTGCTATTGAGCTTGGTTTTATTGGTGAAAAAGGTAAGTTGGCTTTTAAAGATGAAGTACCTTCTTCCTTTGATTATAACTCGGTAGGGGGATACATCTCTTTTGATTATGATAATTTGAACAGTATAAGTTTCCCCACCCAAGGTAATAAATTTTCAGTTAATGCTTTTTTACGCAATGACAGTTATGAAGATTTTAACGGAATTGAACCAGAAGATAAGTCATTAGCCGTTCAGCTTGATTGGCGGGGGGCCTTTAGTATTGGTCATCATGCTTTGTTAGGAATAGCTTCATTTGCAACGGTAGATAATAAGACTGATTTTTCAGTACATGTTAGTGAACTCGGTGGTTTTTTAAACCTTTCGGGTTATCAAAAAGATGCGCTGATAGGTGTGCATAAAGCTTTTGCTGCGATTGTTTATCAATATGATTTAGGGCGAGAATTATTTGGTAATGCCAGCCTGCCTATGTATCTTGGCGCCAGTATTGAAGCGGGAAATGTTTGGAGTAATAATGAATCAGTCAGATTGGATGATTTGATTTCTTCTGGCAGCTTGTACTTAGGAACAGATACCAGTTTTGGGCCTGCAGTGTTTGGGTTTGGGTTTGCCTCTGAAGGTAAAAATACAGTATTTATATCGCTTGGTAAAAGCTTTTAAGCTTTGCAACAGATGATCTTTTCTTTACTATCACTTCCTTGGGTAGTACCAGTAATAACGCTTAAAGAGAATAACAATGTCAGTATTAGTAAAAAATGAGTTTGGTCAAGTTCAGCAGCTTAACTTAACGAGTGAATTTGCGTCATTAACTATTGAACACCAGTGCTGTCAGGCTAAGGTGAGTTTATACGGTGGACAAGTACTCAGCTGGAAGCCTAAGGGTCAAAGAGATGTTTTTTGGTTATCCGACAAAGCAACTTTCGAGCAAGGTAAAGCGATTAGAGGGGGCATTCCCCTTTGTTGGCCTTGGTTTGGTGCACACCCAAAAGATATAAATAATAATGCGGGAAATCACGGTTTTGCACGAGAACAGCTTTGGCAAGTGAGTGATATTACTGTTAGCGAAGAAGGCGTTGAAATTAGTTTAGTTTTTCAAGGTGATAACATGCGCGCTATATGGCCAAATGCCTGTAAATTAATGCAAGTACTCTCCTTTGGAGAAACATTCACACAGTCATTAACCATGAGTAATTTAAGCGATGAAGATGCTTATTATACAGGAGCTTTGCATAGTTACTTTCGTGTCAGTGCACCCGAAAACATTTCTGTTGACGGGCTTAATGATGCTCCTTTTGATGATAAATTAACAGGGCAGTCTTATTCACCAACACCATTAGTGAATGGTGTTGGACCTGTTGATAGAATCTATCATTCAAACAAGGTGATGCAAATCACTGATAGCAAGTGGCAACGAACGATTGAAGTTAACGCCAGTAACACCCAACAGTGGGTATTTTGGAATCCAGGGGAGAACGTTGCTAATTCCATGGCGGATATTCATGCCGGAGGTGAGCAAGAGTTTGTCTGTTTAGAAGCGGCAAATACCAATATGCAATTACTTGCCAGTGGAAAAAGTCTCACCATTTCTCAAGTAATTACCGTTACTCCAAATGCACCATAACTTGATTACGACCGTTAGTTTTAGCGCGGTATAAGGCTTGATCTGCTTTTGCCAAGATATCTTGTAAAGAAACATCCGCTAAGCTGCTTTCACTAATGCCAAAGCTAACTGTAACATTGAATTTCTTACTGGTAGAAGATGGCGAAAAGGGGATGTTGGCGATGTTTCTTCTAATGCGATCTATAATTTCTTGTGCTTGTTTTGCATTGGTATCAGGTAGTATAAGAATAAATTCTTCTCCGCCCCAACGACCCGTTAAATCAATAGCTCTTAAATTTTCTTTCAACGTTTCAGCGATCACTTTTAACACGTCATCACCAAATAAATGACCATAAGTATCATTGATTACCTTGAAGTTATCTATGTCAGCAATGATAACACTGACATGATCAAACTCTTGTTTTAGTTGAGAAAACTTCCAGTGAATATAGCTGCGGTTGGGCAATTGGGTTAAATAGTCTGTTTCAGAATCTTTCACCAAGTTTGCTTTAAAGTTAACTATGCATAAGGTAAAAACAAAATAAAGTGCTAATGAAACCAATAAAAATATCACTAGTCTAGGTATAAATAATAGCCAGTATGCTCCTTGTCCATCCAAAGGTGGCGCAACAATAAATACTCGCCAATCAAGCTCTCTTAATGGCATTTGAGATACAATGAAATTATCAAAGGTAAAGCCTAAAATGTCTTTATTTTTATTATCATTTTTTTGATACTGCTTATACCAATCAAGTTCATCAAGCTTAATTAATTCATCTTTGCGATGATGGCTAGTCGTTTTCATTAACTGACTGGAGCTTAAAGTGATGTAGTTGTTTTCATCAACAAAATAGAGTTCAAAGCCAAAGTTCTTTTTAAAGCGGGTGAATTCTTTAGCAAAATGATCTAAATCGACAGCAAGGCCGATAAACCCCAAAAACTTATGCTGATTGTCCATCATTTTTACATCAAAAAATAAGTGCGGATTTTCAGCATCACCAAGGTCGGCAAAATGCGTTTTATCAATGGCTTTTAGCCTGTGATACCACTCAGTGTTTTGTCCTGATAAATCAGTGGTTTTATGGTTGGAGTCAACTAATAATTGGTGTTTTTCAATGGCAACAAAAGACGTAGTATTAAAGCGACTTGAAACACTGGTGATATAGTTAAAAAGAATGTCGTTATCTATTTTGTCTTGTTCAATATAATTAAGTAAAAAAGGATCGCTTGCCATATATTGCGATACGGTTAGGGGCCTGATTATTTCACTGGTAATTAGAGTGCAAAGCGGCATTGCCGCTTCTTGTTGTCTTTGGCTATTATCGGCAAAAAATTCTTTAAAGGTGAAATAAGACGTTGCTATTATGACAATAATAGTGATTATAAAAATGGCAGAAATGTAATGATCAAATTTGTTGATAAACTTCATTAAAATTGAATTTATTGTCAGCTATAAAGATAACGTTATTATTAATAAATGTAACTCCACTATACTTTTGTAATGTTATAAGTGCAATTAGAGAAAAATACTACTTTATTTAGTTTATGCGTAAATGCTTTTTTAACAGCATTTGAGTGAAAGGGATTTTTAAATAAAAACCTCTTGGCAAAGTCATAAAGGGCTTACCATCGCAGTTAAATGCTTGAGTTTTTGCCATAGCATTGGCCGCTTTAGGTCTAAGTTGTAGCACTTGCCCGTGTTTACCGTGAATATTTTCTACTTGCCCCAGCACAATCATGTCGGTAAGTTCCTGCCAGTCCATCGCTAATAGCTGTTCTTCGTCAGCTGATGGCGACCAAATAAAAGCACTTGCAACTTGGCGTTGGGGTAAAGGGGTGTCTTTATCGCTCACTATAGGTACCCACAAAACTCGCTTTAGCTTTTTTTTCACCCAACAATTCTGCCAATTGATACCCGTAAGTCCAGTTAACGGTGCGACACTGACAAAAGTTGTTTCTAACACTTTACCTTGGCTACTGATTGGTAGGGTCTTTAACTCAATCCCTAACTCAGGAAAATCAGGCTCAGGTCTAGATCCAGCGCTTGCGCCTAATATGTGTTCAAGTAATAAACCTACCCAGCCTTTATTGCGTTTTAAATCTTTCGGGATTTGTATGCCAGCTTGGGTGGCTATTTCATCTAACGTCAAACCAGCTAACGCTTGAACTCGACTGATAAGCTCAGCTTCTGAGCTAGGGTTACTTGTTTGAGTTGGATAAGTGATGTTTATCGCCTATAAGAGAAAATTTTTCACTATTATCAAGGGCAAGTTAATTGCAAGCAAGTGAAATTATCATTTGCTCACTAGCCATTAATATGGTTGAATTGAGGTAAATATTTTTTAGTTTGTCAGGAGTTCCTGTGATCGATGCCGAAGGCTACCGAGCCAACGTCGGCATAGTAATAATTAATGACAGGGGACAAGTATTTTGGGCAAGACGGTTCGGACAACATTCATGGCAATATCCACAAGGTGGTGTTGATGAGGGTGAAACAGCAGAGCAAACCATGTATCGAGAGTTACATGAAGAAGTTGGATTAAAACCTGAACATGTAAAAATTGTTGCCTCAACCAAACATTGGCTAAAATATAAATTACCAAGGCGTTATATTCGACACGACAGTAAACCTGTGTGTATTGGGCAAAAACAAAAGTGGTTTTTACTGAAATTAACCGCACCTGAATCATCCGTTGATTTATTACATAGCTCTCATCCTGAATTTGATGATTGGCGATGGGTAAGTTACTGGTACCCAGTACGACAAGTAGTGTCATTTAAGCGTGATGTTTATCGTAAAGTAATGAAAGAGTTTGCCGCACAGGCATTATCTTTTGCTTACGAAAAGCGTCCGGATAGACGCCAGAATAGACGTAAACGTCGTGCTTAATTATTACTATGGTTTGTTATTAATATAAAATTTAAAGCCTACTTTTATGTGGGCTTTTTTATTTAGTCAAAAAATAAGGATACTATGCTAACCACCCTACGGAGAATTGTTCTTGAATTTAGTCAAGATGCTCAATTGCAAAGTGCACTAGAGCGTATGGTTAGTCAAATCAAAAAAGCCCTAAAAACAGATTGTTGCTCAGTTTACTTGGCTGATTATTCCCAACAACATTTTTTATTAATGGCCTCTGATGGTTTAGCGAAAAACTCTTTAGGACAAACGACTATTGGCTTTTCTGAGGGCTTAGTGGGTTTAGTAGGACAACGAGAAGAGCCAATAAATATTGCCAATGCTCACAGCCACCAGCACTTTATTAATGCCCCAGAAGTGCAAGAAGATGATTTTAATGCCTTTTTAGGTACGCCCATTATTCATCGACGCAAAGTGCTCGGTATTTTATCTATTCAACAAAAGCAAGCGCGGTATTTCACAGAAAATGATGAGGCTTTTTTAGTTACCTTAGCGGCGCAGTTAGCGAATGCCTTAGCAGACGCAGAAGTTAAAAATTTACTCAATCAAGCAAAAGAGAAAAACTGTGCTGTTAAGCAGCTCGTTGGTATAGCAGGGGCGCCTGGTATAGCGTTAAGTCAGATTATGGTGTGCCAGCCTAAAGCTGATTTATCAACGTTAGCTTTGCACAAAATTGCCCCCAATGAGCAAGAAGAACAAATTCAACTCGTTAAGCGGGCACTTACCAAAACAGTTGCTGACTTCGAGCAGTTAAGTCATAAGCTTAGTCAAATTATTACTGATGATAGCTTGGCTATTTTTGATGTTTATAAGCAGTTACTTACTCAGGCAGATATTAGCCAAGAAGTGTTCGCAAAAATTAAGCAAGGTTGGCAAGCTGAAAGTGCACTCAAGCTGGTAATAGATCATTTCGTTATTCAGTTTGAGGCTATTGATGATAGCTACTTGCAAGAGCGTGCTAGTGATATTCGAGACTTAGGTAATCGCTTGTTGTTTAATCTACAGCAACAACACACACAGCCTATAACGCTGCCAAAAGCCTTTATATTGTTGGCACAAGACGTTACGGCCTCTATGTTGGCAGAATATCAGCATAAAGGGCTCAAAGGCATTATCTCCTTATCTGGCTCTGCCAATTCCCATGCTGCTATTTTGGCTCAGGCCCTCGAAGTGCCTGCTATTATGGGGGTAAGTGGTATCCCTATGGCGCAAATAGACCAGCAACAAGCGATTCTTGATGGCTATAATGGTGAATTATTTATTAATCCTGACGAGGCATTGAAGCGCGAATATCAGTATTTAATAGCGCAAGAGCATGCATTAACTGAAAAAATTCTGGCCCAGATCCATTTGGCCACTATTACGCCTGATGGACGTGCTATTGAGTTACAGCTCAATGCTGGCTTATCGGAAAATTTTGACTGCCCCGAGCAATTATCGGCATTGGGTATAGGCTTATATCGTACTGAAATACCTTTTATGAACCGTCATTGTTTTCCTTCGGAGTTGGAGCAAACTCAGTTATACGAAGAAATATTAGCAGGTTTTCCTAAAAAGCCTGTCACTATGCGCACCTTAGATGTGGGTGGCGATAAATCCTTACCTTACTTTCCCATCAATGAAGATAACCCATTTTTAGGCTGGCGCGGTATTCGAATTACCTTAGATCATCCTGAAATCTTCTTAGTGCAAGTGAGGGCTATGATTCGGGCCAATCAGTATCATAATAATTTGGAAATTATGTTACCGATGATTTCAAATGTCAGTGAAGTTGATGAAGCTGTGCGGCTAATTAATCAGGCTTACTATGAAGTGAATAGTGAGATAAAGAGCGAAGGAAAAGGTGGTAAACCACTACCATGTGATGATGACTCAGTCGATAAAAACAACCTAACTCGTCCTAAAATAGGCATTATGCTTGAAGTGCCTTCAGTCATTTTTCAATTAGAAGAATTAGCACAGCGGGTTGATTTTTTCTCGGTTGGTAGCAATGACCTCACCCAGTATTTATTAGCGGTTGATCGCAATAATGCCCAGGTGGCTAGTTTACATGATGCCTATCATCCCGCTGTACTTCGTGCATTGAATACTATTGCTGAGCAATCGGCTAAATATTTAGTAACGTTAAGTTTATGTGGTGAGTTAGCAGGAGAGCCAGCAGGCGCTTTATTATTATTAGCGATGGGCTTTGATAAACTCAGCATGAATGGGCATAATATAGCGCGCATAAAATGGGTTATTCGCCATGTTGACTTTCAAAGAGCAAAAATTATCTTATCTCACACCTTAAAATTGACCACAGCTAAACAAGTACATAGTTACTTAAATGAACAACTTGAGTTATTAGGCTTAGGTGGCTTTATCCGTGCAGGCTTGTAACTAGGTGATAATCATATTTGTTAGCTGTATTTTTCTTGGTGCACTCGTTGGCTTTCTTGCCGGCTTACTCGGAATTGGAGGCGGTTTGGTGGTGGTGCCTGCTTTAGTGTATTTGTTACCTACTTTAGGGGGGAGTAATGATGTACTAAGCAGTGAAGTCATTATGCCTATGGCATTAGCAACGTCCTTAGCTGCCATTGCGATGACCTCTTCAAGTGCAGCTTATGCTCACCATAAAAATAACAATATTCCTTGGTATTTAGCAAAACCATTAATGTTCGTTGTCGCCTTTGGCGCGTTATCAGGTGCTTTTATTGCCGATTTATTATCGGCTAAAGCCTTGACTAATTTCTTTGCTATCGCCGTTATGTTGTTGGCTATTTATATGCTATTTTCTATGCGTTCCCAGCGATCACGAACTATGCCATCACAGCTGAAATTGCAGTTTATTAGTTTTATTACCGGCATCATTGCCAGTTTAATGGGCATGGCAGGCGGGGCTATTTTAGTGCCAGTGTTAACTTATTTTGGTATGCCATTACGCCACTGTATTGGTATTGCCACTGTATGTGGTGTGATGGTCGCTATATTTGGCTCTTTTGGTTATATAGTTTCAGGACTCGATAACCATTTATTGCCAGTGTGGAGTGTAGGCTACGTTTATTTACCAGCTTTATTGGGGATAGTGTTAACATCTTCTTTATTTGCTCCTATTGGTGTTAAATTTGCGGCTAAACTGCCTGTGCAAAGCTTAAAAAAATGCTTTGCTGTATTTCTCATTTTAGTGGCACTAAAAATGATGTTAGCTTAATTGTGACTTAGTTATTCACCTCGCTTGGAGAGTCAGCCATTGGGTAGCTTTCCTGTGCGGTGTTGGTGAATGAACCTATTGTTACTATAAAATATTGGATAAAAAATGACTGAACAGTTTTTACAATTTCCTATTATCGACCCGATAATATTTAGTATTGGCCCTGTTGCATTACGTTGGTATGGCATGATGTATTTAATCGGCTTTTTAGCGGCAATGTATATCGCCAATAAAGCCGCGGATAATAGTCAGGGTGTGTGGACTCGTGATCAAGTCAGTGATTTATTATTTTATGGCTTTCTCGGTGTTATTTTAGGTGGCCGAGTAGGGTATGTATTATTTTATCAATTTGATTATTTTCTTGCCGATCCCCTATATCTTTTTCAAATATGGCAAGGAGGGATGTCTTTTCACGGTGGTTTAATCGGTGTGATCACCGCCGTTTATATTTTTGCTAGAAAAAGCAATAAGCCCTTTTTAGCGGTGGGAGACTTTGTTGCGCCACTAGTTCCTATTGGTTTAGGTATGGGGCGATTAGGAAATTTTATCAATGCCGAGTTGTGGGGACGACAAACTGATGTGTCTTGGGCAATGGTGTTTCCAACTGATTCGCTACAAGTGCCACGTCACCCTTCACAGTTATATGAGTTTTTTCTAGAAGGCGTGGTTTTATTTGCTATTTTATATGTTATTACCCGCAAACCAAGAACACTAGGATTGGCATCGGGAAGCTTTTTGATTGGTTATGGTATTTTTAGAACTATTGTTGAGTTTTTCAGAGAGCCAGATGCGCACTTAGGTTTGTATTTATCTTTTATTTCTAAAGGGCAGATATTAAGCTTACCTATGGTTTTAGTGGGGATATTGGTGATTTACTTAGGTTACCTTAGCCAAGAGAAAGCGGCGATTAAAGCCACTAAAGCAATTAACACAGCTAAAGCAAGAGGAAAGTCATAATGCGTGCTTATTTAGATTTATGCCAACGTATTGTTGAGCACGGTACTTGGATTGAAAATGAGCGTACGGGGAAGCGTTGTTTAACGGTGATTAATGCTGACCTAGAATATAATGTCGCGAAAAATGAATTTCCGATGATCACCACGCGCAAAAGCTTTTTTAAATCCGCTATCGCAGAGTTTTTGGGTTATATACGTGGTTATGATAATGCCGCAGATTTTCGCAAACTAGGCACTAAAACTTGGGATGCTAATGCAAATTTAAATGAAGCATGGCTAAATAACTCTTATCGTAAAGGTGAAGACGATATGGGGAGAGTTTACGGTATCCAAGGGCGAGCTTGGGCAAAACCGGATGGTGGCACAATTGATCAGCTAAAAAAAATTGTTGATAACTTAAGCCAGGGTATTGATGATCGTGCTGAGATCATGACTTTTTATAACCCAGGTGAGTTTCATATGGGCTGCCTACGTCCCTGTATGCATACTCATAATTTTTCAATTTTAGGTGACACACTACATTTAACCAGTTTTCAGCGTTCTTGCGATGTTCCATTAGGTTTAAACTTTAATCAAATTCAGGTGTTTTTCTTTTTGGCCATTATGGCGCAAATTACCGGACTTAAACCGGGAACGGCTTACCATAAAATTGTTAATGCCCATATTTATGAAGATCAATTGCCGTTAATGAAGGATGTACAACTTAAACGTGAGCCATTGCCATTGCCTAAACTGATCATTAATCCTGAGATAAAGTCATTAAAAGATTTAGAAACTTGGGTGACTATGGATGACTTTTCTGTTGAAGGTTATCAATGCCATGAGGCGATTAAGTATCCATTTGCAGTTTAATATTTAGCAGTGAGTGGCGAGTTATCAGTTCCCAGTGATAGCATAAAAAAAACCGGCTAAAGCCGGTTTTTTTATCACATTGAAACTTTTATAAAAGTCACATTAATAATTATGGTACAAACCAAAATCTTGGTTAATCTTAATATTTTGATCGTTAGCCCACTGGTAATATTCTTGATCTTCTAACTGGCTTGCCGCTGCTTTATCAAGTAATACAATCGCATTCTCATGCATTTGCAAAGCTGATGCAGGGCACATGGCTGAAAGTGGACCGGCAACCATATCTTTAACCGCTTTAGCTTTACTCTCACCGGTAGCCATTAATAATACATACCTAGCATTTAAAATAGTGGCAATACCCATAGTCATAGCGAGTGTTGGTTGAAACTCATTTTCATCAAACAAGCGTGAGTTATCCGTTAACGTTTGTTGAGTTAAGGTTTTAATACGCGTGCGTGAAGCTAAACTTGATGTAGGTTCATTGAAACCAATATGTCCGTTAGCACCAATACCTAAAATTTGTAGATCAACGCCGCCTGCTTGTTTGATTTTTTCTTCATAAGCTAAGCCTTGTATTCGCGGGTTTTCACCTTGTGCACACGTGGGTAAAAACGTCTTACTTTTATCTATATTGACATGATCAAATAAATTTACATTCATGAAATGACGATAACTTTGAGCATTACTGGCATCGATGCCAAGGTACTCATCAAGGTTAAAGCTCGTGATGTTTTTGAAGCTTAATTGGCCTGCTTGGTGCTTATTTACCAACTGCTGATAAAGGCTAATTGGCGTACTTCCTGTAGCTAAGCCTAGCACGGGCTCTGGCTTTTTATTAATTAATTCGGCCACCCATTCGGCGGCATTTTCGGCAACTTGTTGCGCATCATCAAAAATAATAACTTGCATATTTTTTCCTTAGAAAAATTAAACTATTATCCCAAAAGGATCACTTCCCAGCGGGAGCAGAAATCATTGCTTTTTGATTTATTTGGCATGTTGATTTGCCTTTATTTTTTATTTTGCAATGACATTAATCTAGGTGCGTTTTGTAATTTTACCATATAAATAGTCAATGTATGGAGAAAAAATCTGCTTTTTAGTTGTTATCTGATCCGAAAATTACCATATGGAGTATATTTACCTTGTTAGCTGGTTCTACCAGTTCAACTGTGCGACACTAACAAACACTATTAACTTTACGAATATACCAATATGTCAAACGAGAGAGTTTTATTTCACCTTAAAGATAATATAGCTTATGTGTCACTAAACCGCCCTGATAAACATAATGGTTTAGATGAAGCAATGATTGTGCAATTAGTGCAAACCGCTAAGCGCATTAAAAAAAATCGTTCTATACGCTGTGTTATTTTACAAGGGCAGGGTAGCTCTTTCTGTGCAGGTTTAGATTTTAACTATGTTGCCAAACATCCGTCGATGATAGCGAAGTTTTTTCTTAAATTACCTTGGCGAAAAGACAATATGTTCCAGCGTGTTGCCCATGTTTGGCGTGACTTGCCCATCCCTGTTATAGCCGCAGTACATGGCAATTGTTTTGGTGCGGGCATGCAAATAATTTTGGCTTGTGATTATAGAATAGCCACACCTGAGGCAAATTTATCAATTTTAGAGATGAAATGGGGCTTGATCCCAGATATGAGTGGTATGGTGACATTATCTCGCTTAACAAGAGTGGATATTGCTCAAGAGTTGACGATGACAGGGCGTTTTTTCTCGGGCTCAGAAGCCGCCGAGTATGGCTTAGTTTCTAAAGTAAGTGATAATCCAACTGAAGCCGCGCACGCTTTGGCTAAAACTATTGCGAAGCAAAGTCCTGATGCCATTGCTGCAACCAAGTATTTGTATAAAAAGACATGGCAGCAAGGGGAGCGTATGGCTTTGTTATGGGAGCGAATTACCCAACTGCGCTTACTGGGCAGAAAAAATCAGCGCATCGCGATGCAAAATGGTTTAGCCAAAGGGAAAGAGAAAAAAGAGTTTATAGATAGAAGTAGTTTTTAACATCAGTAGAGTCAAAGCAAGTTGAGTAAATATTCTCGTTGAGTGGAAAAGATTTTAATCAACTTGTATTAAATAACTTTCGACAAAACAGGCGATTGGGTGCACAGTTAATGTTATGTCCAGCCAATGTTTGTCTTGAGTGAAATGTTTAACTATGATCATGTTACGTTAATGACTTTAGCGCTCAACTTCTGGTAGACTCTCTTTTAAATTTTTGTAAATTGTTACAGTGCACTTCAATGTCTTCTTCCAAATTCTTTACTAGTAAATTTACTTTAAATAAGCCTCACTTTAACGAGTGTTATATCGAAACTAACACTGTTGAACGTTCGGGTAAGGTATTTTTTAAATCAGCTGTTTTAACAGTATTTGGCTTATATCTTTTACTTTTTACCCAAGTAAATGCTTATGCTGCTTGGTTTGTTATTGCTTTAGGTATATTAGAAGCCGTAAGTATTTATTATCATCAACCTTGGTGGGTGATAAGACAAATGCTGTCAAAATCCTCTAATAGTGAAGTAACTGTCACCATTGATGAACAAGGCATTCTCAGCGAATCTTTTTATCATACCGGCAGAATTTTATGGCAAGATATTACTAAACTTAAAGAGTCTCAGTTAGGCTTTACCATTTTTTTTAATATTGATAAAAGTAGCGGTAAAAGTTACTTGTCGAAAAGCTGTTTATCTAGCGAAGCGCAAGCTTATATAGTGCAAAAATATCCGGTTAGCTCAGCTAGTAGTAAAGTCGAATAATCCTTATTTTATGCCAAGTGCTAACCCCATTCGTTTAACTAACCCTAAGTTTCTCACGGTTTTTGCACTGTTGTGGCTGTTCATGCTTTATAGCGCCAGTCAGCCATTGCAAGAGCTAGTTGATTATTGGTTGTTTAGTTTTTTAGGCGTTATAGGTGCTATCTTTGCTAACTCAACTGGTGCTGGCGGAGGTGTTGTTTTTATTCCCATGTTCGCTAAATTAAACTTTACTGAACATCAAGCTATCGCCACCAGCTTTGCTATACAGTGCTTTGGCATGACAGCAGGCGCTGTTACCTGGTTTCATCATTACCATAGTCAAAAAGGAGATTTGCGATTGTGGCAAGGATTTAAGCGCATTATTTCAGTAACGGCTGTAGCATCAATGCTCGGCTTAATAGCCGTGTTTTCATGGCAAATATCATCACCCGCGTCTTTACACATAAGTTTTAGTTGGTTTTCATTGCTTTTAGGAATTTTTATTATCCTAACGGTTTATTTACTGAAACCACACCGAGAGCGGAGTCAGATCTTTTTACTTGATTACGCTGCTTTATTTCTTATCGGTATTTTTGGCGGGGCACTAACGGCTTGGTTAAGTGTAGGAGTTGGTGAGTTATTAGTGATATACCTAATTTTCAGGCGTTTTGATATGAATATGGCAGTCGCTGCCGCGGTGATTGTTTCAGCCATATCAGTGTGGATTGCTATAGGACAGGTAAAAGACGATGTGTATTGTCAGGTAGTATATTTTGCCGGTCCCAGTGCCGTATTAGGGGGGATTTTTGCCAAAACATTAGTCACACATATGTCGGCAACACGGCTTAAATTGTTTTTTGCTCTTTGGTTGTTAATTACCGGGAGTTTAGGCATTATTTAATTATTATCCACCTCTTATCGAATTGTAGGAATTTATGAAATTAATAGGCTCTTCTACTTCACCTTTTGTTAGACGTTTACGTCTCTATTTTGCTCAGTTAAATGTTACAGACTTTGATTTTGTAAACTTAGATATTTTCTCTAGTCAAGATCGGCAATTACTGACCGATAATAACCCAGCACAAAAAGTACCAGCCTTAGTTGATGATGAGCAATGTATTTATGACTCAAGGGTTATTTTTCGTTATTTGTCACAAAAATACCAGCAAGTACCCTTATCTTGGTCACAAGAAAATTTACTAACATTAATTGATGCAGCCAATGATTCTTTGGTGAGCCTATTACTTCTTAACCGTTCAGAGATAGATACCAGTGAAGATAAGTTATTTTTTAATTTACAACATGAGCGGGTTGAGCAGGTGATTTCGGTCTTATCACAAGCAGCAGCAGACGGTGATTTTGACCAATGGCACTATCCTGCCATTTGTTTATATTGTCTGCTTGACTGGGCAAGATTCCGTCAACTTTATGATTTCAGCCAACAAAAGCCGCTTACTGACTTTTATCAACAGGCTATGAACAATGCAGGAGTTAGTGAAACAGACCCTCGCTAATTGCCAATAGTTCTTTGCTTTGCTCAAAGGCTCAGAAGATGGTGTTATTAATGAACTGCTAAGTAAACTATATAGGTACCTTGATAGGCATCACTAAAAGGAATACGTGGTGCCTACTAATGCCATATGAGTGTTGCTATACAAAATAGTATTATTGGCATTATTTATGGTGGGCGAGTGAGTGATGCCACCAGAAAAGTGCCACGTTGAATTAACTGAATAACTTCCAACTAAGCCATAGCTATAATTAAATTTAGTCTCATTAATAAGGCTTATATTGGCCAAAACAGATGTTTGATAACGCCTTAAGTCTATACTTTTTAGTTGCTCAATATTTGCTGTTAATGACAGATTAAAAGCGTTATTTTTATGTAAGGTGATTGCCCCAGAAAAATAATACTTACTCCAGTTTGATGTTTGTTGAGATTGCATTAAGCCTGTTTCGATTGACATCCTCCCTTTTGTATACTTACCTTGGATCTGCGAATTTGATTTAAATACTCCATCACTATCAACTGCTTGGGTAAAATCATGTAATTCAAGCAATGGGCTAAGGTGAGAGTTATTTATTATAAAGGTCTTAGTTATTGCCGTATTAAGACTATGAGTATCATTTTTTTCATTCGCATAGCTTGCTATTGAATAAAACACAATGAACCCTGTTAAAAAAAACAAACGTTTCATATTTCTCCCTGTAGTCAGTCTGCTATTGTTATAAAACTAAATGACCAACGATATTTTTTATTTTAGCAACAGGAGTGGTAAACTCGGTAAGTTGCACATACTAATTTAATTAGTATTCATTAACTATAGTCAAAAATAATGAAAAGTAAGGGTAGTTTTAGTTAAAAAAATGATATTTTTTTAACTAAAAATTAAGTGATTGATTTTTTTGAACAGAAGAAAAAATAGAGCAGTAAAACTGTCAATAGTATATACTCGCCCCCTTAAAATTTTATAGGATCTCGCATTGTTAGCTATTTTCCGACTCACATTAATGTCGATTGCTTTTATATTTGTTTGCTTAACATCTTGTTTTTATTGCTTAATCAGACCTTTTCATCGTAACAATGTTCATCATACATCCAGATATTTAGGAAAAATAACTAAGCTATTAGGTTTTGACGTTGAAGTTAGAATTCCTGATTCAGTTAAAGATCTTGGTCCTGTTGTCTATGTGGCTAATCATCAAAACAATTATGACATTTTTACCATGGCAAATGCGGTACAGCCGGGCACAGTGAGTGTTGGTAAAAAAAGCTTAAAATGGATCCCAATCTTTGGACAAATGTACTGGCTAACTGGCAATATTCTTATAGATAGACAAAATACCAGTAAGGCTTTAGGGACTATCAGCCTAACGGCGAATAAAATTAAAGAAAAAAAATTATCCGTTTGGATGTTTCCTGAAGGCACACGTAGTCGAGGCCGAGGCTTATTGCCTTTTAAAACAGGAGCATTTCGTACCGCAGCAAAAGCGGGTGTGCCCATAGTACCTATTTGTAGTAGTAATCAGCACAAAACCATTGATTTGTCTCGTTGGGATAACGGCAAAATAATCATAGAGTTTTTAGAGCCATTATATATTGATGACGAGGGTCGTGAAGGTATACGCTCGGTTGCAGATAAAGCACATACTTTAATGAAAGCAAAAATTAATCAATTAAATGATGAATTAGCAAGTGATAAAGGGTAGATGATATGATTGATGATGAATTACAGCACTGGTTTGAGCATACCGAAATACTGGTCACTGAATTACTTGAAGATGGTAGTAATGATGAGGTTTATCATACCATTGAGCACCATTTTGCCAGCCAAGATTTTGATTTGTTAGAAAAAGCCGCTATAGTTGCATTTAAATTGGGACTTGAGATAGAAGAACCAGAAGAAGCTGAGCTAGAAAATGGCGATAAAGTTTTTGCTTTTGATATTGTTACTGAGCAAATGTTAAATGTGAAAGCTTTACAAGCAGAAACAAAAAAGATGTTTGAATTGGCGAAAAAATGCCAAGTGGACTATGATGGTTGGGGAACTTACTTCGAAGAATAACCTAATTTTTGGGACCCTTTGTCGTAATCAGCCGGTAAATTTATTTTAAAGGATATATACCATGGAATGGCTAAGTAATTTTTTCACAAAAGAGCTCCTCTCTATAGTGATCCCTGTCGTTATTATTATTGGTATTTTTATTTATGCCGCTCGTCGTGCTCATTTAAAGCACTTAGAGCGGATAAGAAAAATAGATGAAACATACGACCCGAAAGCCTATTTTCATCGTCGATAACTCATCTTATTGAATTTCTATCGGTAATTACCCTTGTACACTTAATTCAAAAGTGCAGTGTCTAGTAAACCATGACAATGCTGCTGGTAAAATTAAGAAGGACAAGCGCTGCGTTTTTTAAACCTAAAGAACAAATCACTCCCGAAGAAGTAAAAAATATTTATCTGACAGTGTCGATTTTTTATTTGTGACAATTCGGTGTAGTCTCAGTGTATATTGCTAAAACATGCAAATAATCGATTACTCACACTGCCCCGTTGAATCTCGTACAACCAATTGTGGCACATATTGACAGGTTTCATTATTACTTTTTTGTTTGCGCACTTGGCTTATCAATAAGCTAGCAGCATTTTTAGCAATTTCTTTGTTTGGCTGGTTTGCTGTGGTTAATTTCGGCCATGTTTGGCGCGAGAATGGACTGTTCTCAAAGCCAGCAATCGATAACTGCTCAGGAATATTAATATTCATTAATCTCGCGGCAAATAAAGCACCAGCAGCAATTTCATCGTTACATGAAAAGATTGCACTAGGGCGGTTTTCTGCTGAATTTTCTAAAGACATTAATTTTTTTGCACCGTTAACACCTGATTCGAAAGAATACTCACCTTCAATTAATAAATTTTTATTAAACTCAATATCATTGGCTTTTAATGCTCGTCGGTAGCCTTCATAGCGTTCAATAGTTGACATATGTTCAGCGCCACCAGCAATAAAGGCTATTTTACTATGGCCTAAATCAATTAAGTGTTGAGTAATCCTTTGCGCCGCATCTCTATCATTTACCATAACGCAAGGGCTCAGCGCATCAGGCGCTGTATCGCCAGACATGATACGTACCACATTAATGTCTAAATCAATAATACGTTTGACAAAGTCAGGATTTTCAGAAAAAGGTGGTGTTAACACTAAACCTGCAACACGGGCGTGTTTGATGGTATTAATAATATCTTCGGTAACATTTTCTTGTTGTGAGTTGCAAGGGTTGATTAATAATTCAAAACCTTGCTCTCGACAGGCGGCTAAAATACCTTCTTGCATATCAATTACATAATAAGCGTTTGGATTATCATATACATAAGCAACAGTGTACGATTTAGTACCCGCTAAGTTTCGGGCTGCAAGGTTAGGCTGGTAATTTAGTTCTTTTACTGCCGATTGTACTTTTTCACGGGTAAGTTGGCGTACGGATGGCTCATTATTCATTACGCGTGAAACTGTTTTTATCGAAACACCAGAGAGTTTGGCGACATCATTAATTGTTGCTTTCATTTATCCATTTAGCCTTTTAGTACTTATTATCAGCTTAGTTAATACGTCAAGAAGCACTAGGTTAGTGTTTCTTGTGCCCTGCGGCAATAACTAATATCAATTTTATCTAATTCGTCGATGCAACAGTAACAATAAGCCTCTGAAAGCCGTTAAATATAAATTGACAGCGCTGTCAATTATTTGTAGGGTAGCATAACTTTTTATTATTTTCATAATAATGTCATCGAATGTAGTTTATTATTAATGGCTATGAATAGATTATTGCTTAAAAACAGGAACACTTATGTCAGCGCGTCAAAATTTAGCAAGTTGGAAAAAATTACAACAACTCGCACAAGAGAAAAAATCTCAGCATATGAATACCTTGTTTGCACAAGATAGTAAGCGCTTTGAAAAGTTCTCGATTGAGCTACCTAATATGCTGCTTGATTATTCAAAAAATTTAATTGACAGCGAAACACTTGATAGTCTTTTAGCATTAGCACAAGAAACGGAAGTGTGTAATTGGCGTGAAAAAATGATTTCAGGCCAAAAAATTAATAAAACTGAAGATAGAGCGGTATTGCACACAGCATTGCGTCGACAAAGTAATGAGCCGTTAATAATGGATGGTGAGAACCTTACCGATCATGTGCAAAGTCAGCTAGCAAAAATGGAAGTCTTTGTTAATAAAGTACGTCAAGGTCACTGGTTAGGTTATTCAGGTAAACGTATCACTGATATTGTTAACATTGGTGTTGGTGGTTCAAATCTTGGTCCACAGATGGTTACTGAAGCATTAAAGCACTATAGCGATGGCAGTGTTAATGTTCACTATGTATCGAATGTTGATGGTGCTCAAATTGTTGAAGTGTTGCGTCCACTAGATCCCAAGAAAGTATTGTTTATCGTTTCAAGTAAAACTTTTACTACCACAGAAACAATGACCAATGCCCGCACGGCAATGCAATGGTTAACGAGTTCTTCATTTGATGAAAAATCAGTAGCAAAACACTTTGTAGCGGTAACCGCGAATAAAGAAAATGCCATGAGCCTTGGTATCGAAGAAGAAAATATTTTTGATATGTGGGATTGGGTTGGCGGCAGGTTTTCATTGTGGTCAGCTATTGGTTTGGCTATAGCGCTTGATTTAGGCTTTGATAAATTTAAAGAACTGCTTGATGGCGCCCATGATATGGATCAGCATTTTATTAACGCACCACTAAAAAATAACATGCCGACTATAATGGCACTGATCAGTGTCTGGAATACCACCTTCTTAGGGTCGCAATCGCAAGCGATTTTACCGTACGATCAAACTCTGCACATGCTTACGGCATACTTACAACAAGCGGAAATGGAAAGTAACGGTAAGTCAGTAACTTGGGATGGAGAAGAGGTCGATTATGCCACTGTACCGTCCATCTGGGGGGAGTTAGGTATCAATGGCCAACACGCCTTTTATCAATACTTACACCAAAGTAATAATGTTGTGCCGGCTGATTTTATTGGCTCAGTTGAAAGTGTAACGCCAGTAAAAGGTCACCATGAAACACTGATGGCTAACTTTTTTGCCCAAACCCAAGCGTTAATGGCGGGGGTTGATGAGCAGCAAGTGAGAGCGGATTTAAAAGCGAAAGGGCGCACTGACGATTATATAGATAAAGTTGCCCCACATAAGGTACATAAGGGAAATAGACCTACTAATACCATATTGTTAAAGCGCATTGATCCCAAAACATTAGGTAGTTTAATCGCTGCTTATGAACATAAGATTTTTGTTCAGGGCATAATTTTACAAATATGTTCTTTTGATCAATGGGGCGTTGAACTAGGCAAAGGTTTAGCTGCCGAAATACAAAATGAGTTAGAGAGTAATGAAATATCACTTAAGCATGACTGCTCAACGGCTAGCTTGATGGCGTTTTACCAAAAAGCAAAATAATGCTTGTTCTATAACATCTAATCATAAGGATCTTTTGCTAAATTAAAAGATCCTTTGCTATTCCCCTTCGAACAAATCCAGCCTACAAATTTGATGATTATCCTCTCTAAATTCCTAGTTATTTTTGTTGCTTTATACCAACTTAAAGCCAATTAAAGTTTAGTTTTTAAAACAAAATTCCATTTTTAAAGCTTCGTTTTTCATCAATAAGTAATGCATTTTGTACATGAAAGACTAATTTTAACAAAAAATATTAATATTAAAGTTTGAATAAAATCAGCATCTTCGTGCAGATTTAAGTTAAATATTGTAACTCATTATTAAATTACTATAGCCAAAAGGGAAAATTACATGTAAGGTTTAACCGACGCCATGACAGCGTTGTCATTAAAAGTGACAGCGCTGTCGTGAATTCAAAAATGAAAATCATACTTAAGATTTTGAAACTAGATTTTGAAACTAGATTTTGAAACATATTAAAAAACAAACGTGTGTAAGGGAAAGTCGATGTCATTTAAAACATTTAAAAAAGGCGCATTAGCTAGTTCAATCGCTTTAATCCTAGCCGGTGGTACTGCACCAATGGTTATGGCTGCCGAAGAAGCTGCAGATAAAGATATTGAAGTAATTCAGGTAACTGGTATTCGAGGTTCATTAAAAGAAAATATTAATGCGAAACGCTTTTCGGATTCTATTGTTGATGTTATCACTGCTGAAGATATCGGTAAGTTCCCAGATAAAAACGTTGCTGAATCATTATCTCGTATAACGGGTGTTGGTGTAAGCCGTGAGTTTGGTGAAGGTGAAAAAATTACCATTCGTGGTTCAGGTCCAACTAAAAACCGTACTTTATTGAATGGTCAAAATGTAGCTACAGCTGATTGGTTTATTCTTGATAATCCATCTCGTGGTTTCAACTTTACCTTATTACCATCTAGCTTAGTTAAAGGTTTAGAGGTATATAAAACTTCACAAGCAAGCATAGACGAGGGCTCTATTGGCGGTACTATTGTGATGAAAACTCGCAGACCACTAGAATTAGATGCTAATACAATCAACTTTTCAGCTCAAGGTCAATACTCTGAAACGTCTGGAAAAACAGATCCCCAGCTTGATGGTTTGTATTCATGGAAAAATGAAGATGAGAACCTTGGTTTCTTAGTTTCATTAACTAAGCAAGATAGAACTGTTCAGCGTGAAGGTGTAGAGGTGTTAGGTTGGACACCTGCTGATGCAAATGGCATGAGAGCACCTAAAGATATTGGTAACCCAATTTTCACACAAGATCGTGAAAGAACAACTTTATTTACCAGTCTTCAATATGCACCAACGGATAATTTAGATTTCACGTTAAATATTCTTGATTCAAAAATGGACGCCAACAATGCCAACTCTAATTTATTGATGCGTGTTCAAAATAATTTAGATACTTTAACTAATACTTCAGCAGTAGGTAATGATGTTTATGCTGGTACATTAGCAGCTGATGGCTCGTATGAGTGGGATTTAATTAACCGTGAATCAAGTACTGAAACTGCTTCATATGACTTAGATGTTAATTATGAAGGCGAAACGTATACCTTACATGCTCAAATAGGTTCAACTAGCGCTAAAGGCGGAACTTACAATGAAGCTTCATGGAGTTATGTACCAAACGTATCAGGAGCAGAATCTGGCTATTCATTTGATTTATCAGGCACTCCACAGTTAAACCCTGGTGTAAGCCCAACCGATGGTAGTAAATGGAGACAGAACTGGACTTGGGGTGGTAATAAACCTACGACAGATGATGAAAATTATGCACAGCTTGACTTAACATTTGATGTTGAATATGGCCCGTTTAGCTCTGTTAAAACAGGTTTTAAATATCGTGATCATGATCGTACTCAAGCACAGCAAGCATATAGTTGGCATGCTCCAGGTACTCGTGATAGTTTTGCTGGTTGGGGTGGGTACTTAGGTTATATTTTTGAACAATGCCCAACGCTAGATACTTGTGACCAAACTACAGGTACTCATGATGTTGCTGATAACGTTATTTCTGGTTCAGCTGTAACTCAACTTGCAGGTAACAGAGATCACTTAATGGAATTAGCATTTGACGGTGAAGCTGATTATGCTATGAGTGATAATTTAGCTGGTATCTGGGATATTAATGAGACAATTTTAGCTTTATATGTTCAAGGTGATTTTTCTGGTGATGACTATCGCGGTAACGTAGGCTTACGTTATGTATCAACAGATCAAACTTCATCAAGCTTTAACTTTAGTAATGATTCTTGGGGCTTGAACACCGTAGATAGTAAATCGGGTAATGTGCCTGTAGATTGGTTAACACCTTCATTCCTTGAATGGGGAACTGAAAAACATAGTTACTCTGAAATGTTACCAAGCTTTAACATTACTTTTGATACAGCCGAAGATCAAGTTGTTCGATTTGGCGCTGCTCGAGTAATGGCTCGTGCTAACTTTTCTGATTTAGCGCCTATTGAATCTATTGGTGATTTAGGTGGTGAATTCCCAATTGGTAAATCAGGTAATCCTGAATTTAAACCTCAAATTGCGGATCAATTTGATGTGGCATGGGAATGGTACTTCGATGACGCTTCATTATTATCTGTAACGTACTTTTATAAAGATATCCAAAGTTACCGTTCTAGTGAAACATACGAAAAAGATTTCCAACGTCAATACTTAGATGGCGATGGCAATGAAGTACAAGAGTGGGTTACTGTAACTTTAGAGCAACCAACAAATGGTTTAGGTGGAAGCACTGACGGTATAGAAGTTGGGTATCAACAAGCTTTTGGTAACTTTGGTATTGCTGCCAACTACACATACACTCATGCTGTAAGTGATCAAAAACGTGATGAAAGCGTTGCTGGATCTGCTTTAGTTGAAGGTGCTTCAGATCATATGTTTAATATGACTGCATTTTATGAAAATGAAACCTTTGGTGCTCGTGTTATGTATAACTACCGTACTGAATGGTACAAAGGTGTTTCATGGACAGGTGCAGAGCTTTGGAATGAAGAGTATGGTCAATTAGATTTTAGCTCATCTTATAACGTAACTGAAAATGTTAGCTTAGCATTTGATGTTGTGAATATTCTAGATGAAGAAGTTGTTGAATTTGATGGTCAATCTTCACGCTTAATGTCTATTTATCAAAATGGCCGTCGTGTTGTTCTTGGTGTAAATGTTAAATTCTAGTAGCTTAATTAAATAACTTGTATTTAATAAGTTTAATGCCTGTTTGTTAGTAGCTGCAGGCATTTTTTCTAGGAACAATTTAGAATAAAAAATTAAATTTGTCATTGAACCTTTAATATTTCTACTAGAGGTGGAAATAAATTTAGTAAAATTTTCCTAACGGCATAAAACAGAGTTTATGGATTAGAAGCATGAATAAAAGAATATTACCAACAATACTTTTCTCTACAGCGTTAGGTCTTTCCTTAAGTTTAATTTTATCGGGATGTGGGCAAGAGAATAAGCCTATCAATAATGCTGTTGTCGCTACAGCACAGGCAGAGCTACACAATGTCAGCCAACAGGACATTAACAATATTGCCGCCAATCTTGATGTTAACTATCGAGTGGTGACTAACATACCTTCAGATAAATGCGATGCAAAAATATCTGATGGCGCTTGCTTTGAGGTTGAGCTGATTTTTACTGCTAAGCAAGCCATTAACGCCAAGGGCTGGTCTATTTATTTTAGCCATATTTCGCCAGTGCAAAGCTCTATAGGTGATGAGCTGCTTGTAGAGCATCTCAATGGCGATCTACATCGAGTCGGTTTAAAAAATAACTTTACGGGCTTTAAAGCTGGTGAAAAAAAGCGTGTCGCTTTTCGAGCAAATTTTTGGATGCTCTCTGAAACGGATGCTTTACCAAATTACATCGTGACCGCAGCTGAGTTAGAAGCAAGAGTTATCACTAGTACGCAAGTGAAAATAGATCAAGACTCTGGCTTGGAAGTATTGCCCTTTGTCACACCTTTTAGCGATGAGTTGAAGCAGTTTAAAC
>ENA-UZWX01002500-UZWX01002500.1-metagenome-genome-assembly--contig:-Day-4---50m-contig-2500_pt1 | contig 60471 bp, 56 predicted proteins | sample MGYA00260347_ERZ794907 | MGnify/ENA metagenome assembly ERZ794907 | reverse complement strand
CTATAAAACAGTCTCAGCCACTTATAATAGAAGCTTGGCATCATCTTTATCGGCTTATTTCACCTTACAATACCTTGAACGTGAATCTAGCCAAGTAGCGCTAACCTATGAAGAGATTCGCGCCTACATTAATATTACAAAAGATTTTTAATATGTACGAAAGTTACTACGGCTTTAGTGAGCGCCCTTTTCAATTAAGTCCTGACCCTAGATTTTTCTTCGCTACTAGACATCACCAACGAGCTCTTTCTTACTTGCAATACGGTTTAGACCAAGGTGAGGGTTTCATTGTTATTACTGGCCCTATTGGTACAGGCAAAACCACTATTGCCCGTAATTTATTGTCAACTATAGCTGATGACAACATAGTTGCTGCACAGTTAGTCACAACCAAACTATCTCCAGATGAATTACTTGAATTGGTTGCTGCAGAATTTAATATCCCTTTAAAAGGCAACAGTAAAGCTGACGTTTTACAGAGTATTGAGAAGTTTTTAATTCAACTGCATAAAGAAGGTAAAAGAGCCCTACTTTTAGTTGATGAAGCTCAAAATTTACCGGCTGAAACCGTTGAAGAATTGCGCATGCTTTCTAATTTTCAATTGGACGACAAACCGCTTATTCAAAGCTTTTTACTTGGGCAAGAAGAATTAAAGGATATTATTCAAGCGCCTAACATGGAGCAGTTTAGACAACGCATTATAGCTTCTGCGCATTTAAAACCATTAAATGTAGAAGAAGTGAAAAATTACATCAACCACCGACTTCATCAGGCAGGTTGCGAAAAAGAAGACTTATTCTCTGAAGACTCTTTTGATCTGATCCACAAAAAGACATTAGGAGTTCCACGGAAAATCAATATCTTCGTCGATCGCCTTCTACTGTTTGGCTTTTTAGAGGAATTGAACAGCTTTGGTGTTGATGCCATTAATGACGTTGCTCAAGAGATGTCTGCAGAGCTGACAGGCTCTCTTAACGGCAGTAAACTTGAGAATATAGAGGGTAGCCAACCTCTTGTGGTGAACTCAAGTGAAAAAGTTGAAAACATGAAAAATGTTTTACGTGAGATTGAAGAAATTTTAGAGTCATCCATCAAACAAAAAGTGAAAATGACTCGATATGTTGATAAATTACTCAAGCAAAAAAATAGGGAATATGCCCAAGAGCAGGTAAAAGCTGAAACTGATTAGAGCCTGTCAAAAGGCTACTTCCTTCGACAAGCTCAGGACAAACGAACTATTAATCGCTAATTCTGAGCGCGAAGCAGTCGAAGGGAGTCAGCTTTAAGTATTTATACGAATTCCATATTTTTCAATTAATGAATACAGTGTTGGACGAGTAATACCCAATAATTCTGCAGCTTTCGACATATTACCTTCAGTCAGTGCATAAGCTTTTTGTATGGCAATAGTTTCAGCACTTTCTCGAACTGTTCGTAAGTTTAACGACAATTCATATTCAGTATTTTCATGCTCAAAAAAACCTAAATCAAAAGCCGTAACTTGCGTACCTGTAGTCATGATCACCGATGATTTCACTTTATTCTGCAGCTCGCGAATATTGCCCGGCCACCGATGGCTTTTTAATGCCTGTAAACCATCATCTGAAAATGACTTCACATTGCGTTTGTATTCCGCAGCATATTGTTGCAAAAAGAAATTAGCTAAAATCAGTACATCTTCCTCACGATCTCTAAGCGGCGGAATATTCAAGGTTATTTCAGTAATGCGATAGAATAAATCTTCACGAAACTCTTTGTTTGAAACCATTTCTTCAAGATTTTGATTAGTCGCACACACCACTCGTACATCAACAGGAATTTCTTGACGACCACCGAGACGCTCAATGACTTTTTCTTGTAAAAAACGCAACAGCTTTGCCTGTAAATTAAACGGCATATCTCCTATTTCATCAAGAAATAAAGTGCCTCCTTGAGCACACTCAATTTTGCCCATGGTGGTTTTATGCGCGCCAGTAAAAGCACCCTTTTCGAAACCAAACAACTCACTTTCTAATAAGTTTTCTGGAATAGATGCACAGTTAATAGCAATAAAAGGTTTGTCTTTTCGATTGCTGACTCTATGTACTGCTTTAGCTGTCACCTCTTTACCCGTACCACTTTCACCTAACAACAAAGCGGTGATCTCTGTAGGAGCAATTCGCTGTACCATTGTTCGTAAGCGCTCAATACTTTCACTACTGCCAATAATGCCAGAATCAGATCCCGCTACCGATTTCATTGAGCGATTATCTGTTTCAATATTAGCTAAACTAAAAGCTCGTGACACAATAACATTGATAACATCAGCATCAACTGGCTTTTGGTAAAAATCATAAGCACCCATTTCTATGGCTTTTAAAGCATTAGTTCTATCATCATTGCCGGTGATCACAATGACTTTAGTATGAGGGGCAATGGTTAATATTTCTTTTAATGCCGCTAAACCTTCACTCGCATTAGCCTCATCTGGCGGCAAACCTAAATCTAAAGTGACAACTTTAGGTTCATAACGTCGAACAGCCGCGATAGCGCTATCTCTAGTATCTGCTAGTACGACATCATAATCAGACAAACTCCACTTCAGTTGTTTTTGTATGCCAGGGTCATCATCAACAATTAATAATTTTTCCATAGCTAAGCTACATCCTTCTTAATTTCAATTTGATCTTTCTACTCGCATGGAATAGTTAAATGGAAAATACTACCTTCATTTTCAAAACTCGTTACTTGCATTGTACCACCAATACCTTCAATAAACTGCTTGGCCTCATACACTCCAATTCCCATACCGGCATTCCCCTTGGTGGTGTCAAAAGGTTTAAACAAGCGCTTATTAATAAAGTCGCTAGACATACCACAACCATTATCCAGTACCGCTATATTTAAATTATTAGCAATTACTTCTGCTCTTATTTTTACCCAACCATCATCTGATGTAGCTTCTTGTGCATTTTGCACCAAATGGTTAAGTACAGAATAAAAGGTTTCTTGATCAATAACAATTTCAATTTCTACTGATATCTCTAGGGTTACTTTCGGCGAATTTACATTTCGCTGTTCTGCCACTTGCGCCATCAACTGATTAACACTAATACGCTTTTTAGAAGACTCTGCCACTTGTTTATTACGTAGCTGAGTTAGTACTTTTTCAAGCCTTTCAGTAGCAGAGTCTATAGTATCAAAAACATCATCAATAAAGGCTGGATTGTCACGATGACGCTTAGCGTTGGCATTAATTAAGCTTAACTGTGCTTGAATATTTTTTAAGTCATGTACTAAGAATGCCGACATTCGATGAAATGCATCAAATTGCTTTGACTCTGCCAAGCTGTCATTGGCTTCGTTTAACGACATGTAGTTACTTAACTGCTTAGAAATAGCAAACAGCAAGTCTCTATCTTCCCAATTCAACAAGCTGTGACTTTTTGGCAGAGCTAGCAGGAAAAAACCACAAACGAGCTCATTTTTAAAGATTGGAAGAATGATATCTATGTGTTGAGAGCGACAAAACTCTAGGTCTAACGTTAATTCAGGATAGCTATTCTCTATACTTGCATACTCACGAACATCAATAATCCAGCCATGCTGCTGGCAATACTGATCTACGACGGCTAAATGATGCAACTGACTCTTTTCTATGTCTAAATTCTGCTGGTATGTAAGCTTATAAGTACCTATTGACGCTTTACTTACCAAGGCGCCTTGCTCAATATTCAATGAAGAGCAAATAATTTGTGTTGCTGTTTGGTAATAATTTTCACTCTTAGAGTTACTGAGTTGGTCGATGGATTTCAACCACTCAAGGCGGTAATCATATTTATTAGCGAAAAAATGCTTGGTGATAAATACTTTTACTTCTCGGCGTAATTTTTCAGTTACCAATAAGGCTGCCAGCACAGTACCGCCTAAAATAACAAAAGCAATACTGACTACATCCCCCCAAGCACCACCAAAATAATTAATAACATAACCAGCCAAAGCCAAAAGTAATAAATACAAACCTGAAATTAGCAGCATGGAGCTATAAAAAACCACGTCACGAGAGACAAAAACGTTCACTGACCAGTTTTTAATGCGACGAGTACTGACTAAGATTAACGGCATGCCTACCGCGGCCACAAAACCACGCGCATACCAATAACTGAAGTCTAGTTGATTTATCATGACTGCTTGAGCAAAAAGTACAAAATCAAAAACAGTGCTCATTCCTAAAGCAATAATCAATGACCATAAAGCCCACTTTATCTTAACATCCGCATTTCGATACAACTGTTCAAGTAGTACCATCAACCATAAGTTGAGTAATAAATACAAAGAAAACAAATACTTTGCACCTTGCGGCTGTGATAAAGCGCCTAGCCAACATAAAGCAGACAAAACCAGCCAAGTTAACAGGTATTTTTTGATTTTTGATTGACGACATGCTGCCCGAATGGAGTGAATATTATTTTGTGTGCACAAAACTAATAACGACCAAGTTGCAAGCTTGAAAGTTTCAATAAATAAGACCGCTTGCAAAGAAAAACCTTGGTCTATTTGTATTACAGCGGCTACAGAAGAAGCGAGTACAAGCACACTGCCCAACAAAACCAAACGACCTGACAAGGTATTATTACGCGCAGCTAATAATAATAAAATAAAGACCAGATAAGCACAGCCTGCTAGTAAATATCCTGAAATACCAATTATTGCCATTTAAACCATTCCTGTTATTTTTGTAGCTGCCACCTGTTGTCGTCCTCATGGTGCTTTTGTCTACATATATGTGAAAACTTAGCTATACTGTGGAGTGACAAAGCTGAATTGAGAACCTCTGGCTTGATGGAAAATTTCCCGTATAAAAAGCTTACGAAACGATCAAGCGACTTAGCCATTGTACTCACTCAGAAAAGATAATTCGACTAATGTAAGAATTATTTACACCCCCGCTTGAAAATAAGACATCCGTACGCCTAACCCATTGTTTTAGAGTAATTAAATAAACAAGGCACAAAAAATGCACTTAAAGATAAATAATGATATAATTGCTACTGTTTGTAAAAATAACTGACAGTAGACTGTCTGTTAGTAATAGCTGGTAGATAAGAAAAGGATTGATAAAATGTTAGAGCAAAAGAATGACTCTTTAGTGCAAAAAGAACCATCACAAGGTGTGAAAGCTTCCACGAATAAGACAAGACGTAGCTTTTTAAAGAAAGCCGCTATTGGCGCACCTGTTGTTATTGCTAGCTCAACTAAACCGGCATGGGGCGTAGCCTGTATGTCTGGCATCATGTCAGGTAATGTTTCCAACCATGAGCACACTTGTGATCTGCAAGGTGGTTTAAGCCACGATCATTGGAAAAACCACTTTATTGGTAGTAAAGATAACCATTGGACGTCAGGCCAACAACCAAGCAATTGGTGGACAAAAGAGTCTGAAATCCTCGCAAATCTTCGTCCCAAATTTAAGCACTTTTATGTTAAAACAGGACAAAACTATGAATTTTCGAACTTCAAAAACAATTCAAAGTTAGGTGGAAAAAGATTTGGTTGGTTATTACAAAATGGAGATATATTTGATCGTGAAATTGTTGGCGCTTTTATTAATGCTTCAATTCCAAGTTTAGGTTACCCTTATTCTATCGCAGACGTGCAAGAAATCTATGATCTTGTCATGTTAGGTGATGCAGAAAGAAATGAAGTCGGCGAGATGTTAGAAGGCATTCACGCTTAATCAAGGGTAACTACAAACTCACCCTATGCATATAACCAAAGTTAACAACTTACGCATTAAAAATTTTAATGATCAAGTTATTGTGTTTGACCCTAATACCGGTCAAACACACTGCCTCGACAGTAATGTTAATGAAATACTTAACTACCTTCCCACAGACAAACCCTGTCAATCATCACAATTAAAACAATTCTTTATGCAAGATTGTCTTAATGACGAAAAAGCTATGCTAAACGATTACATTCAAGATATGATTGATAGTCTCTTAAAATTAAAATTAATTCACACTCACTGTAAAAACGCTTAATTGAGCGTTGCATTGATAAAATATTAAATAAACTACTGTGCCCATAAAAACAACGCTCAATAGCCTTTGTACCAACGAAATTTACCAACAATTAAAGAATGATGGTCTAGTAATAGCTGTTGGGCCTTTTGTTTTTTGTATCAAATCTTCATTGCCCAGTATCGCTAGCAACGTAGAAAAAATTTATGGCGATTTTCAATTACTAAGTCACGACGACTTAATCGATTTCTATGTTTCAATCAAAAAGCCCAAAGGATTAAGGCGCTTTATTAAGCCACAAATTAATTTCTACTGTGATGATTACAGCCCGTTTTTACCCTTACCTGCTAGCCAGGCCTTTCCACTTCTAGAATGGGGCATGAACTGGTGTATAGCACAACATGCACATCATTATTTACTACTTCACAGTGCGGTTTTAGAAAAAAATGGCAAATCGGTGATCTTACCGGCACAATCAGGCTCAGGTAAGAGCACCCTTTGTGCATTATTAGCATTAAACGGTTGGCGTTTATTGTCTGATGAAATGGCTTTAATTGATTTACAAAATTGCCAGTTACATGCCTTAGCTCGCCCTATTAGCCTTAAAAATGAATCCATTGATGTCATACATAAACAAGCTTGTGAAACAATTTTTGGTGAGGTAGTTGATGACACCAACAAAGGCACTATCAGCCATTTAAAGCCTTCAACTTTTAGTGTGCAACAAGTTGAAAAAACCACTGCGCCATTTGCCATCATATTCCCAAAATACCAAGCCGAGCAGGTAATATGTATTGAAAGCACAGATAAAGCTGCTGCCTTTATGAACATCATTGAGAATAGCTTCAATTATTCTATTTTAGGCGAAGCTGGTTTTCAAGCGGTTGCTGAGTTAATCGATAATACTCAATGTCATACACTTACCTACAGCAATACGGCTGAGGTATTGGCTTTTTTTGAGGAGTTAGTCAGTTAGTATGGTCACTTCCCTACTCATTCAAGTATTGCAAGAGCCTGCAATAATTCGCCATTTTAATGCTAGCGATTGGAATTTACTATTACGTCAAGCTAGCAGCGCAAAAATGCCAGCGCGCCTTGCTTACCATTTGAAAGCTGCTGATTTAATCAATGCAGTTCCTGATAAAATACTTAACCATATTAATAGTGAACAAGTAAAAGTAGCTCACCTTCACACACAAGTTCATCAAGAAGTACAAGCATTAAATCAATTATTCAATAAACTTGATATCAAGGCCATTTATTTAAAAGGGACAGCATATTTACTTGCTGATTTGCCTTTAGCTCAAGGGCGTTTTTTTTCTGATATAGATATTCTGCTTAATCAAGATGAAATTGCTAAAGTAGAAATTGCACTAAAATGCCAAGGCTGGAAGTCGCAAAAAACTGACGATCATGATCAAGCTTATTATCGTAATTACATGCATGAAATTCCGCCTATGCAAAATATTATGCGTGGTACCGTGATAGATATTCATCACAACATTTTGCCTGTTTGTAATGACAATATAATTGATATTAGCTTATTAAGTGTTGATGCATTAAAACTCGATAACATTAGTACTCATTGTCAGCCTAGTTATGTATTAACGCCAGCAGTAATGTTTTTACACAGTGCGATACATTTATTTCATGAAGGAGAGCTAGAGCAAGGATTACGGGGCTTATCAGATCTCGATATTTTATTGAGCCATTTTGAAGAAAGTGAAACAAACTTCAGTAACCAACTTATTGATTTAGCGAAAAAAATAAATCAACAACAGTCATTATTTTACGCTTGGCGCTATCTAAATAAAGTATTAAAAAGAAAATTATCAACAACAGCTCAAGCATTTGTAGGTGATTACCAACAACAAGCGCCTAATGTAGCAACCATTGACTTCATTTTCACAAACCTATTTACTGCCCATCACAGCACAACAGCATCATGGCAGTTTTCAGTGGCAGCGCAACTTGCCTATTGGCGCGGTCACTTACTAAGAATGCCACTAAGGCTGCTCATTCCTCACTTAATGAAAAAATCTTGGTTACAATTAAGTGAGTTAACTAAAAAAGAGCCCGACAAAATAAATAAGGTTGATGCTCTCGATCCTAGGTTTCATCAACTTGACAAAGAATAACACTAGCCGACACCTCGTCAAATTGACACTACTCTAACGCTTTATCTCTTGTAAAGGAGTGTGCCTGCTCATTACGAGTGAACAATAGCGTTAGCACAGGCACTAATAAAAAGCTCGAAACTGCAGAAACACATAGTCCTGAAATCAAAACCACGCCTAAGGGTTGCCATAAACTACCTCCAAATAGGGTTAGCGGGATTAATCCGCCAATAGTGGTTAGTGTTGTAAGTAATATTGGTGTAAAACGGGTAGCGCTTGCAGCAAGTATCGATTGTTGCTTAGTTAACCCGACAGCCAAATTTCTATTAGTACTATCAATTAATATAATGGCATTGTTAACAACAATGCCAAATAAACTAATTAAGCCAATAAACGCCATCATAGAAAATGATAAACCAGTAAAATACAGGCCAATTACTGAACCCGCCATAGCAAAGGGAATTGAACTAAAAATAATAAGCGGCTGTAAAAACGATTTAAACTGCAACACTAAAATAGCAAAAATTCCAATGGCTGTTATCAACATAATCTGTGTTAAGCCAGCAAAAGATTCTTGTCGTGACTCTTCTTCACCCCCTAAGGTGTAATACATTCCCATAGGCAAGTCATATTGCTCTAGGTATTGAACGAAGTCTTCTGTAAGGGCTTTTACTGAATAACCCGAGGCAGCATCCGCAGATACTTTAGCCATACGTAATTTTTGATGATGGAAATAATCTGTTTGCCCTTTTTGTAACTGAGCACTTACTACTTGCATTAAAGGTATTTGCTGCCCTGTTAAACTAGTGATATACACATCTGACAAAGAGTCGATATTTGGATTTTTATTGCGCACTAAAATTGGATAATTTTCACCGTTTACATCATTAAATCGCCCAATATGGGTGCCAGTTAAAATAGATTGTAGAGTGTTATCTAGTACATTTATATCAATATTCGATAAGCCTGCTTTGTCATAGTCTATTTCTAAACTCAATTCTGTATTTGCCACGCCAATAGGGTTATCAATATTGATGGTGCCTTCTGTTTTTGCCATTTTGCTAGCCAGATCATTAGCAACACGCTCTAAGTCAGCTAATGATTCAGAGGTCAACCGTATAGCAATAGGCTGATCAGTTACTGGTCCTTGGGTAAACTCTTTCACTGTTATTTTAGCCTGTTGCCAATTAGCAAACTCACTTCGTAAAGTACTAACTAATAACGCCATCTTTTCCTGATTGAATTCAGTTAACACAACTAAAACTTGACCATACCTAACTACACCACGTTTAGGAATTTCATTATAGTATATACGCGGGTTCGAATTGCCAACATTCAAGGCCACTTTGTCAACAAGTTGCTGCTCTTCTATAAAGCTTGTCATTTGCTGCATTACGCTATTGGTGTAATCTAGTGAAGAGTTCGGCGGCGCTTCCACGTCAATTAAGATCATTGGTTTTTCTGCTTTTGGAAATAAGCTCAAGCCAACTTCAGAAAAAAGTGACAGCATTGCCAATAAACTGACTAAGGCGATAGTAATCACCACCACCTTTAACCTAAACAGTTTCTTCAACCAAGTCGCGTAAACATTTTCAGCGAAATGATTAATATAGTGCTGTAGTGTTTTCACTTTACTCGGCTTATTGGAAAAGAACTTACTTGCTAACATTGGTGTAAGTGTTAAGGCAATAAGTAACGAGGCCAGTAATACTAACACCACAGTAACAGGCATAGAGCGAATAAAATCACCAGTATCGCTTGCTAACATCAACATAGGTAAGAATGCCAACATTGTAGTAATGGTACCGCTTGAAATTGCCCATCCAACTTTACTGGCGCCTGCTGCCGCTGCATCAGAAAGTGAGTTATGATTCTTCTTCTCTCGGTGAATACTCTCGGTGACAACAATAGCGTTATCAACCAATAAGCCCAGAGCTATTATTAAGCCAACAATCGACATCTGCTGTAGACCAAAACCTACAAAATCTAGCCAACCAATGGCGATAAGAAAAGAGAGAGGAATTGCAATCATCACCACTAATGATTCTCTTAGCCCTAAAAACAGCAGAGATAATATGCCAACCAAAACAAGACCTTGCCAAAGATTACTGAAAAAGCCATTAACTCTACTTTCAACACTATCAGCTTGCTCGAACAACACATCCATTTTTATTGTCGATGGTATAGTTTGCTTGAATAATTCTATTTCCTGTTGGATAGCTTTAGTTAATGAAAAAATGTTTGTGTCAATGCGTTGTTCAACGGTAATAAAGATCACTGGTTTTTTATCAAAATAAGCTAAATAACTTGGCTCTTGACTACCAAAACTAACCTGAGCTATATCTTTAAGGCGTAAAATAAAATCATCACTAGAAACAATAATGGTATTTTCTAGCTGAGCAATACCTTCAAAATTACCACTGGTTTTCACATTAAATCGACGCGTTTTCGCATCAACAAAACCTGGAGTGATATTTATCGCCCTCCCTTGCAATATCTGTATTACTTGAGTTGTAGAGATATTGTGATGCAAGAGTAAATCTAAATTAAGATCAACTCCTACAACTTGCTGCGGATAACCCCATATGTCAGCCTTTTTTACGCTTTCTATCGTCTCTAATCGTTTATCTAAAAGCTTTGCATAAAACTCCATCTGTTTATAGTTAGTTGGCTGTGTCCATAAGGCAAGTTGAACTATAGCTACTGCTGTAGGGGTGGCTTTTAATACCAGTAAATCTTGCACACCCGTTGGTAACGATGGCTTAACAGCAGAAACGGCAAGTTGTATTTTATTAAAGGCTAGTTCAGGATCAGAGCCATAGTGAAAAGTAACTTCAATTCGAGCGCCACCATTTTTTATTTGCGACTCAATTTTTTTAATATTATCAATATCTGCAAATTCATCTTCTAGCGGGTCGACAACTAAAGTTTCAATATCTGTTGGCGATGCTCCCGGATAAATCACTTCTATTAAGGTGATCGGAATATCAAATTGCGGATCTTCACTACGTGGCATATTGAAATATGACACTATGCCAACAAGAACGAGTAATACAACAATGGTGAGTGTAAATTGTGCGTTTTTAATCGCTAAACTAGGTAACTTCATTACGCTTACTTCTTAGTAGAAATAAGCGGTAACTTATTCCATCCTTGAATAACCACATCCAGTTCTGTTGAGTCTTGTTGAGCCGTTAGGTAAAGAAAATTATTGTCTATTTTATAAATTGTAAAAGCGCGTTGCACCAGCTTATTGTTGTTTTCAACGGTAATTAAGGCTTGCCCTTGCTGATTAACCGCATTGAGGGCCTCTATTGGCAAGCGATAAACAAAATCTTGGCTTTGAGCATAAATAAGTATTCGCGCTAACTGACCAACAATAAGAGGGCGAGTAGAGCTGGTAGCAGGTAATAACACTTCAATATTAAATAAGTGACTATGGCTATCTGCCATCGCTGGAATTTTACTGATTTTAGCATCAACAAGACCAAAGTGAGCTACATGTACTTTTACATTTTGATTAACATGCACAAAAGAAATCTCTTCGCCTGTCAACGCCACGCTTACGATTAAATTATTATCTAATGCTGCAACTTGTAAGGCCACTTTACTTGGCGATTGTAACTCACCAAGCTCTGTATTTCGAGTAATAACAACACCATTAAAGGGGGCAAAAACTTGTGCTTTATGTAAATTATAAAAAGCCACTCTATAGGCAGCTCTGGTGGTATCAATAGCAGTTAATGCATCATCTAACTCACGCTGTGAACTTAATTTTTTTGCCAGTAGAGTTTTAATGCGCTTCACATTGCGTTTGGCTTGTAATAATCGTGAATAAGTGGCATTTTTTTCAGCAAGTAATTCTTCAGTATCTAACGCGGCTAATAGCTGTTTTTTAGTAAAAATATCACCTTCGTCAACATTTAATTGTGTTAAAAATCCTGCTGTTTTAAAAGAGAGGTTTACGGTACGCTTAAAGTTAACTTTGCCTGTTCGCTTGATCACTTGAGTATAGGGCTCAGGATCAATTTGAGATAATTGATAACCTTCACTCATCATATTCTGGGCACTACTAATCGAGCTAAAAAAGCATAACAAGCTAGTTAAAAGTAGCGATGTGGACTTATGTCTAAGTAAGCGTCTAAACAAAAGAGATAGATGTATTTTCATCGTAATAAAATAATAACTTATTCAACAGGCTATTGAGTATAGATACTACTTTAGGCAGTTTTTTCAATAAAGTACATTATTATTCTATACTTTATTAAATGGCGCTCCCGGCAGGAATCGAACCTGCGACTTAGACTCCGGAGGTCCACGTGATATCCACTTCACCACGGGAGCGCAATATAGGGCAGGGATTTTATTAAAAATGCGCAGTTATTGCTAGTACAGAGTAAAAATAACCTTAGGTTATTTTATTTTTTTGCTCCTAAAAGGCCAATAATCGCGCACTACGTCATCCTTAGCATCCAACCCGCCATCCTAAGCTTGATTCAGGATCTTGAGCATCAACTAAAACCACCGCTTGAACACTATGATTATATTTTTCACACAGCCTGTAAATTTGCATATTCAACCACTAACCATTTGCTACCGACATCAGCAAAATTCACTTGAATGCGAGACTGTGCGCCGCTACCTTCATAATTGAGTACCACACCTTCACCAAATTTCGCGTGTTTAACCTGTTGACCCAGCTTAAAACCACTATTGGCAAAAGTTTCCAAAGTGAAAGTATTAGAAAACTTACCCACAGATTTAGGTTTAGTTACCTGACTTTGTATACGAATTTCATCGACACAAGCTTCGGGAAGCTCCCTTAGAAAACGACTGGCTTTATGGTGTTTTTCTTGACCATAAATACGACGGCTTTCTGCGTGACATAAATATAGTTTCGTCATGGCTCTAGTCATGCCAACATAACATAAGCGACGCTCTTCTTCTAAACGCCCTATTTCTTCCACCGACTGCTGAGAAGGAAACATGCCTTCTTCAAGGCCAGCAATAAAAACTAATGGAAATTCCAAACCTTTCGCTGAGTGCATAGTCATTAATTGTACAGCAGCCTCAAATTCATCGGCTTGTGACTCACCAGACTCTAGCGCCGCATGAGTTAAAAACGCCGTTAGTGGTGTCTGCTCTTCAGTTAATTCAGGATCGCTTTCAAAGGTTTGACAAGCTGTTACTAATTCATTCAAGTTTTCAATACGCTGCTCGGCTCGTTCACCTTTTTCAGCCTGATACATAGCCTTTAAGCCTGAATGCTGAATGACAAAGTTCGTTTGCTGATCGAGGTCTAAATCTGTTGAGTCATCTTCTAATTGATCAATTAAATTAATAAAGCTGCTAATGGTTTTAGCACTGCGACCTTTAAGTTGCTCTGCTTGCAACATCTGCTGACACGCTTGCCATAAGGTAACTTGCATACTTCTCGCTGCATCACGTACTAGTGCGACAGTTTGATTACCAATGCCACGGGTGGGCGTGTTAATAATGCGCTCAAAAGCAGCATCATCATCTCGGTTATTGATAATGCGCATATAAGCTAGTGCATCTTTAATTTCTTGTCGCTCGAAGAAGCGCTGGCCGCCATAAATGCGATACGGTAATTGCCCTTGTAATAGGGCTTCCTCTAATAAACGTGATTGAGCATTTGAGCGATATAAAATCGCCACTTCATCTAATTTACCACCTTCATCGCGCCACTGCTTAATTCGCCCTGAAATAAACCTCGCTTCATCTATTTCATTAAAAGCAGTATAAATTGAGATTTTTTCGCCGGCTTTATCATGCGTCCACAGCTCTTTACCCAAGCGATTATTGTTATTGCTGATCAGTTGGTTCGCGGCATTAAGAATATTGGCGGTTGAGCGATAGTTTTGCTCTAAACGAATGGTTTGCGTCTCGTCAAACTCACGGGTAAAGCGTTCAATATTTTCAATGCGGGCACCTCGCCAGCCGTAAATGGATTGATCATCATCACCCACTATCATTACTTTAGATTGTACTTTGCCAAGCAAAGTTAACCATGCATATTGAATGGCATTGGTATCTTGAAATTCATCCACTAAAATATGGCTAAAGCGTTGTTGGTAATGTGCCAATAACTCAGGGTTATTGAGCCATAATTCATGAGCACGTAATAATAATTCCGCAAAGTCGACTAAGCCGGCACGGTCACAAGTGTCTTGATAAGCTTGATATACTTTAACAAACACCGCCTCACTTGGGTCAAACTGGGCATCTATGTGCTGCGGTCGTAATCCTTCATCCTTTTTGCCATTGATATACCAAACAAATTGTTTAGCTGGCCATTTTTTTTCATCAAGCTCTAACGAGCGAACAATACGTTTTACCAAACGTAACTGATCATCACTATCAAGCACTTGAAAACTTTGCGGTAACCTAGCCTCTTGAAAGTGCATACGTAATAAACGGTGTGCTAAACCATGGAAAGTGCCAATCCACATGCCATGCGTGTTAGCACCTACAGTTTGCTCGACCCTAGCACGCATTTCAGCGGCGGCTTTATTGGTGAAAGTTACCGCTAGAATAGAGTGTGGCACTGCTTGCTCTACTTTCATCAGCCAAGCAATACGTTGTACCAATACGCGCGTTTTACCTGAACCAGCCCCCGCCAGCACCAACATATTTTGCAAGGGTGCAGCAACCACTTCACGTTGCTTGTCATTGAGTGAGTCAAGTAGTTCTGAAACATCCATAGTGGGGAAAACCTTTTAAGGGAACTAATAATAAAACGCCAACAGTATATCACTGGCTTTATGTACAGCATAATTAATTGTCGGCTTATTTTACACTTATAGAAAAAATCTAAATCAAAATAATTTTAATGTATTGTAATAACATACTTTTTTATAAGTGGAATAATTTATGCTCTAATTTTTACTGGAGTTTACTATTTATTTATCAAAAAGGAATTATTTATGAAACATTGTTTTTTAAAAACGGCTATTACCGCTTCTTTGCTAACGATTTGTGGAGTTACTAATGCTGCTTTAATTGATCTATCTTCTTGGCAACATGACGGTGATGGAATTTGGGCGACTCAAGGGGTCAATAATGATTCCGTCTTTCAATCTAAAAATGGACAGCCTACTGTTTTTTTCGAAGCAGGTAATAATGCCAGAGATACGGCAATTTCGGGTGAAATAACTGTACAGACAAACGGTGATGATGATTTTGTTGGTTTTGTATTAGGTTATCAGGATGATGAACTAATGAGCAACTCCGCTGATTACTGGTTAATTGATTGGAAACAAGGAAACCAAGGAACTGCATCAAGAGGTCTAGCATTATCTCATGTTACTGATGGCTCGGTTGCCGACTATTTTTGGGGGCATTATAACGGTGTAAGCGAAATAGCTAGAGGGTTAAACCTAGGTGATACAGGCTGGGTTAACTTTACTACTTATAGTTTTGATATTATTCATACCGCAGCCCTTATTCAAGTAGAAGTGAATGGTAATGTTGAGTTGAGTGTAACTGCAGCCCAAGCAGGTATCTCTGAGTTTAATGATGGTGCCTATGGCTTCTACAACTACTCTCAATCAAACGTTTTATATGCTGGGTTAGAAGAACGAGTTATTGATCCACAACCTCCAGGAATACCTGAGCCGACTACATTGGCTATTTTTGGTTTAGGATTATTTGCTTTAGCTTCTAGAAAACTAAAAAAGTAATCAGATAATCTATCGAAGAAAAGCACCAATTTATATTGGTGCTTTTTTATACACTTTTTTTAAGTAATAATTTAAGCAGATTAATATTGCTAATTTCTAAGTGAGGTAGCACTGAAATAGGTTTACCGACATCATAACAAGACAACCAAGCAGCTTGACAGCCTGCATTTAATGCTCCTTGAATATCAGCACGACCACAGTCTCCTACGTGTAAGAGTTGTTGAGGTTTGATAGCTAACTCTTGACACGCTAATGCAAACATATCACTGGCAGGTTTTTGCTTAAGCAACTGACCATTAGCTTGCCAACCAGCATGATAAATATGCTGAAAATATTGTGAAAGACCCAGTGCTTGGGTATCGACATTACCATTACTAATAGCGACTAAAGGGTAGCGCTTGCTCAACGTTGCTAACAACTGCTTACTGGAAGCGGGTACCGTAAAGTCACTACGCAAACTAATAAAGTAATCAACCGCAGCTCGTGCCATCTGCTGGGCGACAGCCGCGCTAAACCCTAAATGCTCAAGCCCTAGGCGATAACTGGCCAAACGCACTTGTACCACATCATGGACTATGTCTACCTGCTGGCTAATCGCTTGTTGTTTAAATGTGTACCAATATTGTTGATTAAAACTTTTATCTGGACTGGCTAACTTATGTTGCTTTGCATTAAGCACACAAGCAAAATAGACAACCATCTTTTTTTCGATTGCCAACATTACAGGTCTATTGCTATATAGATTATCATCTAAATCAAAGCTGATAGCTTTAATGGCAGATAAGCGACGGTAAAATTTCATAATTTCCTGTAAACAGTACTTAAGCTACAACTTGATTGTTCTGAGCTAGTTGAAAGTAGCTTCTCAAGCCATTAGCGTTCTTTTAAAAAGCCAGATGTTGCTGTAATAATTTTGCCACTAAACGCTTAAACTGACTTAATAATAGCGTATCCATGCGTGGGTCAAAATGGTGAGCATCGTCACTGCTAATGGCTAAAAAGCCTAATTCTTTATCATCATGAGTAAGTTTTACTAATACTACTGAGCCAGTGAAATTGTGAGAGAAAATCAACTCCTGTTCACTCTGTTGCAAGCGGCCGAAATAGTAATCACTATTTGATAAACGGTTTTGCATTACCCCAAGGCAGTCGTTATTTGACAGACTATCGTGCTCTACATCAGCAGGCTTAACAAGCCATAATTTAAAGGCTGATAAGGACAGTAACTCTGTCGTTGTTTGCACTAAACAATCCAATAATTCTCTAGCCGATTGGCAATCAAGCAAGCGTAAATACAAATCACTATACAGCATGAATAGGCTTTCATTCTGACTTGCAACTGACATCAACTGAGTGATTTCATCTTCAAGGTTATGAACTTTTTGCCTTAACTGCTGCTGCTGTCTTTCCACTAAAGAAATAGTTCCTCGCTGAGTGTCCTGTAACCTTAAACTCGTCATTAATCCATTATTACGCGAGAAAAACTCTGGGTTATCGTGCAAGTAAGCACTTACCAAGTCATCAGTTAATGGTAAATCATCAGTATTCATTTTTGGTTGTTCACTTTTCATAAAAATTTTCTTCACATTTAGTAATTATATGGACAGCTGACCGTCAAACACATGTACGGCAGGGCCTGACATTTTTACGGGGTGTCCAGGACCTTTCCAATATATTCTTAACTTACCACCGGGTAACTCTACGGTGACTTGTCTAGATAACTTTTTCTGCATTTGTCCAATAGCTACTGCCGCACAAGCGCCGCTTCCACAAGCCAGTGTTTCTGCTGCACCTCGCTCATAAACCCTGAGCTTAATTTGATTGGGGGAAACCACTTCCATAAAACCAACATTGGCATGTTCTGGAAAACGTTCATGTAAAGACAGCTCTTTCCCTAAGCGCTCTACAGGGGCTGACAGCACATCATCAACAGTAACAACACAATGAGGATTGCCCAATGAAACCGCACCACAAAGCACGGTTTCAGAATCACTACGCAAAATATAAGTACCTTCAGCTTTTTGCGCAGTAAAAGGAATTTTACTGGGTTCAAATTGCGGCACGGGCATGGTAACCGAGATATTTCCATCGCGCTCAACGAATAGTGTCATCTTACCCGAGGCAGTAGAGACTTTAATTTTGTTTTTAGTGCACAACCCTTTCATACGCACGAAACGTGCAAAGCAACGTGCACCATTTCCACACTGATTAACTTCACTACCATCGGCATTAAAAATACGATAATGAAAATCTAAATCTGGATCATAAGGAGGCTCAACCACTAGCAGTTGATCGAAGCCAACGCCAAAATTTCTATCCGCTAACTTAGCTATTTGCTCATTCGACAAGTAGGCATTTTGAGTAACATTATCGAGCACTAAAAAGTCATTACCTAAACCATGCATTTTGGAAAAATTAACTAACATTATTGCTCTTTCTTCTGAGGTTGAGAGCTAGCCTGTTGCTCGTTTTGGTTTTCACTGGGTTGTGAGCTTTGTTGATTATCTTGGTATAAATCACCCTTTGAACCGCAAGCGGGTAACAAGGCGGCTATAGAAAAGACTATTAAAAACACAGAAACTTGTTTATTTTTGTTCATGATTAGCTGTTTTTGCCATGAAAGTCATCTAAATCAAGCTTTGAGCTTAACTTAGTAGTTATATTTATCTCAGTTGGTTGGTATTATACGCACATGCTGATTACCCAAACAACTAAAGAAAGCCAATGAACGATAGCCAATATAATTTAATTGCCGAAGATCTATTACTTGCTGTTGAAGAAGCAATTGAAGATTGTGGTATTGATATAGATTATGAAGGTAGTGGTGGTTTACTCACCCTTACCTTTAAAAACGCCTCAAAGATCATCATAAATAAGCAAGCGCCTTTGCATGAGATTTGGGTGGCAACTAAGTTTAATGGTCATCACTTTGTCTTTGCCGATGAGCATTGGACAGATAAACGTGGTGGCGGTGAATTTTGGCAGTTTTTATCTGCCGCTGTTAGCAAACAAGCTGATTTGGAAATAACCCTGTCTGCAGAATAAGTAACTCTTTGGGAACAAGATAAATGACAACAGTACGAATAGCGACACGTAAAAGCGCCCTAGCCTTATGGCAAGCAGAATATGTAAAAGCACAACTAGAGCACTTTCATCAAGATATTAATGTTGAATTAGTGCCTATGACCACCAAAGGTGACATTATTTTAGATACACCGTTGGCTAAAGTTGGCGGTAAAGGCCTTTTTGTTAAAGAACTTGAAGTGGCCATGCTAGAAGGTAGAGCAGATATCGCAGTACATTCAATGAAAGATGTGCCGGTCGATTTTCCAGACGGGTTAGGTTTAGAAGTTATTTGCCCGCGAGAAGATCCTCGTGATGCTTTTGTTTCTAATACCTATGCAACGCTTAGTGACTTACCACAAGGTGCAATCGTGGGTACTTCAAGCCTACGTCGCCAATGCCAATTAAAAGCCAAGCGTCCAGATCTCGATATTCGTGATTTACGCGGTAATGTTAATACTCGCCTAAGAAAATTAGATGAAGGCCAATATGATGCGATTATTTTAGCATCGGCTGGATTAATTCGTTTAGAAATGGGCGAGCGCATTGCCCAATATATTGAACCTGAAGAGATGCTACCTGCTAATGGTCAAGGGGCTGTTGGTATAGAATGTCGTACTGACGACGACATCATAAAAACCTTATTAGCACCACTGGAATGTAACACCACTCGTAGCCGAGTACTAACTGAAAGAGCAATGAACAAAGCCTTAGAAGGCGGTTGTCAGGTGCCCATCGCAAGCTATAGTGTTATTTCACCCGACGGCAAAGAAGTTCACTTACATGGTTTAGTTGGTGCCGTTGATGGTAGCGAAATAATTGAAAGTGACATAACAGGTCCTGTTGAGCACGGCGAAGCATTAGGCAATACCTTAGCACAAGAGTTGCTAAGTCGTGGCGCTGATAAAATACTTGCTCAAGTATATGCTGAGGCTAATACCGAAAAAAATGCTGACAGCCACTAGTCAAACAAAGCTTAGAGTATTGATTACCCGGCCAGAAAAAAAAGCACAGCAGCTTGCCTTGTCTCTCAATCAACAAGGCATCGCCTGTGCTAACCAGCCATTATTTGATTATCAAGCACTCGCTAACAGTAACTCCAGCAAGGCATTATTAACGGGTGTCGATATCCTTATTTTTGTCAGTGTTGCCGCTGTTGAATTTGCCCATGCCTGCTACCCTGCTCATCACTGGCAATTTGGAAAAATATTCGCTGTAGGTACCGCCACTCAAAAAGCATTGCACATGCTTGGCGTTAACAATGTCATCACCCCAAGCCAAGAAAATAGTGAAGGCTTATTAGCTTTACCCTCGTTAACTCAGCATATTAACGAAAAAACTATCACGCTAATACGCGGTAACGGTGGCCGAGAGCATTTGGCCAACACACTGATCAGCCGCGGCGGAAAAGTGTCTTATCTTGAGAGTTATCAACGGGTATGGCGAGTATTAACCAAAAATATAAGCAAACAATGGTATCAGCAGCAAATAAATTGTATTGTCGTTACCAGTAACGCTATATTAGAAAAGCTTGTACAATTAATAGTAGAGCAAGATCAGCAAAGTGAAGCGCAACTTATAGCAGATTACTGGCGCGCACAATGCTTATGGGTTGCAACCAGTAACCGCATTGCCGATAAAGCCAAAGAACTTGGCTTAGTGCATATCATTACCAGTGCAGGTGCAAGTGATCAAGCGCTCTGTGAAACATTGCAATCTCTATAATGCTAACAAAAAAGTAATTTTAGTAATAACATTCAATAATGGAATGCCAAGATGACCGAAAAGAAAAAGCCACTAGTCACAGAAAAAGCCACAACAACAGAGGCTAAAAATACTAACGACAAGGTTTCTGAAAAAAAAGTCGATACTAAAAAATCTCCTGTCTCCAAGAAAAGTCAAGCGCAACCCAAGGGCATATCAAAGTTAGCAATATTAGCTATCATCATTGCTATCGCAGCAACTGCAGGTCATTATTTTTCGCAACAGCAGCAAAACCAACTGATGGCTGATAAATTCAACCAAGAAAGCAGTGCTAACTTCAATCACTTTCAAACAAAAATTCAACAAGCACTTAGCTCACAACAAAGCAACTTCACTAAACAAGTACAGCAAATTAAAGAGCAAGCAAACCACGCTAGCCAAGAGCAAATTGCCAAACTAACTAAAACTGTTTCACAATTAGAGTTTCGCATAAAGCAACGTCAACCTAGCGATTGGTTATTGCATGAGAGTGAATACCTAATCCGTATTGCTGCTCGAACTTTGTGGTTAGAACATGATACAAGAGCAGCCATTGGTTTACTTAAAGATGCGGATGCACGCTTAACCGAATTAAATGATCCTGCTTTTTTACCTGTGCGTGAGCTTATTCATCAAGATATAAAGTCACTTGAAATGATACCGACACTGCAAACGGATGAAGTTGTGCTTGCTTTGATGGCCATGAACAAACAGGTGACTATGTTGCCTTTAGCTATGGTAGATTTAGGCAAAGAAGCTAATCAAGAAGATGATTTAGAGCTCTCTGACAACATTAATGATTGGCAAAGTAATCTTGCCAAAACATGGCAAAAATTCCTTGATGATTTTATTCGCGTTCGCCAACGAGCAGGTACAATCGAACCCTTAATTGCACCAGAGCAACAAGCAAATTTAAAACAGAATTTAACGTTAAAAATTCAACTAGCCTTATGGGCTGCTAGTGAGCGTAAAGGTGAAATTTATCATAAAACCTTAACGGATATAGAGCAATGGCTAAATGAATTTTACGATATGGAAAATGTTGCTAATCAACATTTTATCGAAGCACTGAACGACTTGAAGCAGAAACAAGTGCATTATGACTACCCAAATGAGTTAGCGGCTTTGACGGCCATTAGAGCAACGCTAAGAAGTAAAGTAAGCTCGTCTATTCCTCCTAAAGAGAAAACAGATAAGGTTGAAACTAAGCCTCAAATCAAACCAACTATAGATGTAAAAGCAGAGCCTACAAAACCAGATTTAGAGCCAGAACTGCAAAATGACACATCAAAAAATGAGGGCAACATATGATCCGTTTTATTGTCTTCATTGCTTTATTTTTTGCGGTATTAGCAATTAGCCCTCTACTTATTGATGAAAAGGGCTACATCTTAATTGCTATGGGTGAAACCATTATTGAGTTAACCGTACTCTCTGCACTTATCATACTCACCTTGTTTGCTATCGCTGCATTTATAACCTTTAAGCTATTGCACGGTGGGTTTAACATCAGCTTTAAAGCATGGAATAAAGTGGCCTTTGCCAGCAGAAGACGAGGTATTGCCAACTTTAATAAAGGTTTAGCCGCTTATATGCTGGAAGATTATCGAGGAGCTGAGCAATTATTTATCAAAAGTGCAGAGCCTGCCAAACGCCAGCAAAGTGCTTATTTATTAGCGGCTGCAGCCTCTGCACAGCAAGAGTTAGATGCTAATACTAATCATTATTTAGCCCTGCTAGAGCAAGAAACAACAAAACTAAAACAGTCCGATATTGCCAGTCTTATTGTTAAAATCAAGTTGTTAATGAAGCAAGCAAGGCCCGAAGGCTACAAGACAGCCCGCGTATTAATTGATGAAAACCACAAACAAATTGGTCATGATCCTAGATTATTATCACTTGAAATTGATTTGTGTTTAATTGAAAAGCGCTTTCAAGTGGCAGTTGATCATTTAGGGGCAGCCCGCAAAGAGAAGACTATTAGCGATAAGGTAATCCAAGCTTGGGAAGCCAAAAGCTATTACGGTGCTTTTAATGATATTATTTGCCAACAAGATCAAGACAGCTTACAAGCTTATTGGCAAAATCTTGCTCGTAAAGTGAAACAACACGAAGCGGTGCTTTTTGCTTATTGCCATGTGCTGGCCGAACAAAACATTACTGAGCCATTAACTAAGCTCATTACACCCATGCTAAAAAAACAGCCTAATGACAGTTTTTTAAAGCAGTTACGTAGCTTGCCCATCAAACAAAGTGAGCCGTTAATCGCATTAGTGCAAAAACATCTTCATAATGATAGCAAAAATGCTCAGTGGCTAAGTTGCTTAGGCCACTTAGCAGTCATGAGTGAACAATGGTCTATGGCAGAAAGAGCCTTTGGCAGTTTGGTAAGGCTTGAAGCTAATCAGCATGAAAAGCAATATGACAAACAAGATTTACAGGCTTTAGCTAGAGCGCTAACTGAAGAAGGTCAGCATCAAGCGGCCAATGAAGTATGGGTTAAAATTAACGAACTAGCTTAAGATTACAATAATAAAGCAGCTATTGATAAACCTCTGGAGTCCATAGCTGCCTCAATATCTTCTCACCAGTTAGTGGCGTATTTAAATAAACGCAAACGCATCAGCATACATATGCTCAACTAAAGCACCATGTTCAACAAAATCACCACGAATAGCGCCTACCATTTCAAAGCGGCCAGCAAGATAAATATCATAAGGTTCAAGGCTAATAATATCGTGCATAACAGCTTGGTGTACTAAGCCTGTTCTCCCCTGCCAAGCATCCGTAGCTTTTTCGACTACAGGTACAAAGTTGGCATGAGGTAGCTTAGCTATGGTTGCAGCGGTTTCTGCTAACTCATAAAGAGCACTCTCATCACGAAGTCCCCAATACACCATGATATGTCGGGTTGAGCCAGCTTCCGCTAGATATTCAAACATAGACTTAATGTATGAAAAACCGGTACCACCAGCCAATAGCAATAATGGCCGTTCACTATCAAGACGCAATTGTGCATGACCCAAAGGCATCTCAATGTTTACTGTATCATTCTTTGCTTGCGCCGATTTAATACGCTCAATCACTTGCATGGGATAACTGTCAGCAACAAAAGCGCCGATTTGCAATTCAACTAAGTCACTATTGGGTGAGCTAGCAATAGAGAATGGTCGCTTATCTTCATCACTCATCACAAAGTTTAAGTATTGCCCAGCGATAAAGTCTACTTTCTCACTTGGCTTCAATAACACTTTATATACATGAGTCGTTAGTGTTGTGATTGACGCTATTTGACAACTAATATTTTTCATTTATTTAACCTTTTTCTTCTGGGAAGATAGCTAAATCGTCCCAAATATCATCTATATTTTGTTTAATGCCTTCATCCATAACGATAGGCTCACCCCATTCCCTGTCAGTTTCACCCGGCCATTTATTAGTGGCATCTAAGCCCATTTTAGAACCTAAGCCAGAAACAGGCGAAGCAAAGTCTAAATAATCTATCGGGGTATTTTCAATTAATACTGTATCTCGGCTTGGATCCATGCGCGTAGTCATCGCCCAAATCACATCTTCCCAATCTCTGGCATTGACATCATCATCACAGACGATGACAAATTTCGTATACATAAATTGGCGTAAGAAAGACCAAACGCCCATCATCACGCGCTTTGCATGACCCGCATACTGCTTTTTAATGGTTACCACGGCTAAGCGATATGAGCAGCCTTCTGGCGGCAGATAAAAATCTTGAATTTCAGGGAATTGTTTTTGCAAAATAGGGACAAAAACTTCATTCAACGCCACCCCCAAAATAGCGGGCTCATCCGGTGGCCTTCCGGTATAGGTGCTATGATAAATAGGCTCTTTACGCATAGTAATATGCGTTACCGTAAAGACTGGGAAATCATCGACTTCATTGTAATAACCGGTATGATCACCATAGGGACCTTCTGGCGCCGTTTCGTCTGGATCTAAATACCCCTCTAAAATAATTTCTGCGGTGGCTGGTACCTCTAAATCATTACTAACAGATTTAGTGACTTCGGTTTTTGCGCCACGCAATAAACCCGCAAAAGCGTATTCAGCTAAAGTATCAGGCACGGGCGTCACTGCACCTAATATTGTTGCTGGATCAGCCCCTAAAGCGACAGAAACAGGGTATTTTTCACCGGGATTGCTCTTTTTAAACTCTTGAAAGTCTAACGCGCCACCACGGTGTGATAACCAACGCATAACCACTTTATTTTTCGATAAGACTTGCTGACGATAAATACCTAAGTTTTGTCGCTCTTTATGAGGCCCTTTAGTAATGGTTAAACCCCAAGTAATGAGTGGTGCAACATCACCTGGCCAACAATGCTGAATGGGCAACTTGGTTAAATCAACATCGTCACCGCTAAGCACAACTTGCTGACAAAGTGCTTTTTTGATCACTTTCGTCGGCATGTTAAGCACTTGCTTATAGACAGGAAGTTTACCTAAAGCATCACGAAATCCTTTTGGTGGCTCTGGCTCTTTAAGCATAGCCAACAATTTGCCAACATCGCGCAGGGCATTAACATCGGTTTGCCCCATTGCTAAGGCTACCCTTTCTGGCGTACCAAACAAGTTAGTCAATACCGGCATATTAAATGGACTACCATTGGCATCGACCGCATTTTCAAATAGCAATGCAGGCCCTTTCGCGCGCAGGGTGCGATCACTTATTTCAGTCATGGCAAGGTGAGTAGATATAGGTGTACTAATGCGCTTTAACTGCCCTATTTTTTCTAGCTGGCTGATAAAGTCTCTTAAATCGTTATATTTCATAAATATCGTTAATACTTTAAGCAAAGAGTTTTATAAACAAAAAAACCAGCCTCTATGACTGGTTTTCTATCAATAATAAAAGGTTATTTACGCTTCATCGAGTCAAAAAATTCATTATTAGTTTTAGTCATGGCCAACTTATCAATAAGGAATTCAATGGCGCCAACTTCATCCATTTCATGAACAATTTTACGTAAAATCCACATTTTTTGCAGTTCGTCTGGCTTAGTAATAAGCTCTTCACGACGAGTACCACTGCGGTTAATATGTATGGCAGGGAAAACACGTTTTTCTGACACTTTACGTGACAGGTGTAATTCCATATTACCCGTGCCTTTAAATTCTTCGTAAATAACCTCATCCATTTTAGAGCCAGTTTCTACTAGCGCAGTGGCAATAATAGTTAAGCTGCCACCCTCTTCAATGTTACGCGCCGCACCAAAGAAACGCTTAGGACGGTGTAAAGCATTGGCATCAACACCACCGGTTAAAATTTTACCTGATGAAGGCACAACCGTGTTATAGGCGCGGGCTAAACGGGTAATTGAGTCAAGCAGTATGACAACATCTTTTTTATGCTCAACTAAACGTTTGGCTTTTTCAATAACCATTTCAGCTACTTGTACATGACGGCTAGCAGGCTCATCAAAGGTTGACGCGACAACTTCGCCTTTAACTAGGCGTTGCATTTCTGTTACTTCTTCTGGGCGCTCATCAATCAATAACACCATTAGCTCAGCATCTGGATAATTGTGAGCAATACTTTGGGCGATGTTTTGTAATAGTAGGGTCTTACCTGCTTTGGGTGGCGCAACAATCAAACCACGTTGCCCTTTACCAATAGGTGATGCTAAATCAAGCACACGAGCAGTAATATCTTCCGTTGAACCATTACCACGCTCCATAGTGAGGCGGTCGTTCGGGTGAATTGGCGTTAAGTTTTCGAATAAAATTTTATTACGAGAGTTTTCAGGGCGATCAAAGTTAACCTCAGTTACTTTTAATAAAGCAAAGTAACGCTCACCTTTCTTCGGTGCACGAATTTTACCTTGGATAGTATCACCCGTTCGCATGCTAAAGCGGCGAATTTGACTTGGTGAAACATAAATATCATCGGGCCCAGCTAAATAAGACGAGTCGGCTGAGCGTAAAAAGCCAAAACCATCTTGTAGAATCTCTAAAACACCGCCGCCAAAAATATCATTGTCATTTTCAGCATGCTTTTTCAAAATAGCAAAAATAATGTCTTGCTTACGCGTTCTAGCGAGGTTTTCTAGCTTCATAGATTCAGCTAGCTTAACCAATTCATTAATGGATTTATCTTTTAATTCGGTAAGGTTCATAGGGGTTTCTTAAATTATTTTAAGTGATTATGTCTGTGGCGATTGCCGACGACAGTATGTTTTAAATATGTTTTAAATATGTTTAAAATATGTTTAAAATATGTTTTAAATATGTTTTTATAATCTTCTTATCTAATAAAATAGCTAATAAAGTAGTAAATAAAGACAATAGAATAGGGATAAAGAGATGTTATTGTTTACTCAGAGCTTAAATTTAGCATTAAAAGTTAACTAGGTAAAGGTGCTAGTTAAAATGTAAGCAGATATTTTTAAGGTTTTATTACTTATATAAAAAAACCTGAAATAATTTCAGGTTTTTTAATTTTATTAAAAGGTATTTACTTATAGATTTTTATCTAAAAATTCTTTTAATTGTGTTTTTGATAATGCACCAACTTTAGTATCGGCAATCTCACCTTCTTTAAACAACAATAATGTTGGAATGCCACGGACACCATACTTAGGCGGCGTATCTGAATTTTGATCAATGTTTAACTTGCCAACAGTGACTTTACCTTCATACTCAGTAGCAATATCGTCAAGTACTGGTGCTATCATTTTACAAGGACCACACCATTCAGCCCAAAAATCAACCAATACTAAACCTGATGCTTTTAATACATCTGCTTCGAAACTATCATCAGTTAGCTGAACAATTTTGTCGCTCATCTTATTCTCCGTTGGTTATGGCAATCATGCCAATTTGTTAATAACAATACCTAATTTATATATAGTACCTTAATGGGACTTTAATGTTGAGATTTCAAGTCTATTTTCTACAACATTCGCATTAAAAAAATTAATTGCTTAATTAGACAACTATTGTGTCAACAAAAATGCTAAGCTAGCGCCATGAAAAAAACACACTTAACTCAAACAAAATTCGCTGACTTAAATCTTGCTCCACAAGTAGTGACCGGATTAGAAGCCATGGGCTTCGAATATTGTACGTCTATCCAGGCGAAATCCTTACCTGTTCTACTTCAAGGCACTGATATTGCTGGACAAGCGCAAACAGGTGAAGGTAAAACCATCGCCTTTCTAGCCGCAACTTTCCATCAATTATTGCAAAAAGAAGCACCAACGCATAATCAACCTCGCGCATTGATCATGGCGCCGACACGTGAATTAGCCATTCAAATTCACCGTGATGCCATTGAAATGTCTAAAAGTACCGGCCTTCGTCTTGGTATTGTTTATGGTGGCGAAGGTTATGAAAGTCAGCGCTTAGAGCTAGAGCAAGGTGTCGATATTTTAATTGGCACCTGTGGTCGCTTGCTTGACTACATGAAACAAGGCGTATATAACATAGCAAACCTTGAAGTCATTGTGCTAGATGAAGCCGACAGAATGTTCGATTTAGGCTTTATCAAAGATATTCGCTACATGTTCAACAAAATGTCACCGGCTACACAACGTTTAAGCATGTTGTTCTCGGCAACCTTATCATTTCGAGTAAAAGAACTTGCCTTTGAGCACATGAACGATCCAACCAGTGTTGAGATTGAACCTGAGCAAAAAACCAACACCCGCATTAGTGAAGAATTACTTTACCCTTCTAACGAAGATAAAATGGCGTTATTGCAAACCCTGATCGAAGAAGATTGGCCAGAAAAAGCTATTGTTTTTGCTAATACCAAGCATATGTGTGAGAAGGTCTACGATCACCTTGTTGCCGATAAACTACGCGTTGGCCTATTAACAGGTGATGTGCCACAGAAAAAGCGCTTAAAAATATTAGAGCAATTTACTGACGGTAGTTTAGACTTTTTAGTCGCCACTGATGTTGCCGCTCGAGGGTTACACATTCCAGCAGTTACACATGTGTTTAACTATGACTTACCTGATGATTGTGAAGATTATGTACACCGTATTGGCCGTACTGGTCGTGCTGGTGCTACAGGTCATGCTATTAGTTTAGCGTGTGAGCAGTATGTTTTTAACTTACCAGCAATCGAAAGTTACATTGAGCACGAGTTACCTGTAACAAAATACGATCATGATGCCTTGCTTGATGATTTACCACGACCTAAACCTCGTCAGCGTCGCCACAGACCTAATACGGGTCGTTCAGGTGGGAACAGACAAGGTGGTAACCGTGGTAATAGTAATTATCGTGGCCATCGGTAATCTTTTTCTAGATTAGACATGACTAAATTAAATCCAATACCACAGTATGATAGCAATCATTATGCTGTGGTCGATTTAGGCTCAAATAGTTTTCACTTACTGATAACTCACCTTGTTGATAATAACCTTGAAACTATCGACAAGGTTAAACGTAAAGTGCGCTTGGCCGCTGGCCTTAATAATCAGAATGAACTTAGCCAAGACGCTATTGAGCGCGGTCTCGATTGTTTATCTTTATTCGCACAACACCTAGTTAGCATTCCCAAAAAAAATATCCGCATTGTTGCTACTGCAACGCTAAGAATAGCCAATAATAGTGATGTATTTATCAGCGCCGCTAATAAAATTCTACCTATTAATATTAAACTCCTCAGTGGAGAGCAAGAAGCTAATGTTATTTATAGCGGTGTAGCCCATACCTGCCATGATATTTCTACCCCAAAACGTTTAGTGATTGATATCGGTGGTGCCAGTACGGAGTTGATCATTGGAAAAAGCTTTAATGCCTTATACGCCATTAGTTTGAATTTAGGCTGTGTGAGCTTTAATGAGCGCTATTTTAATGATGGAAAAATAACAGATAATAATTTTAATCAAGCGATCACTGCGGCAAGTAAGATCATTAACCCAGTCGCTAGTGATTTTATCAAGCTTGGTTGGCAAAGTGCACTTGGTAGCTCAGGTACTATGCAAGCGTTGGCCGAAATTTTACGTTATCGTCAGCAAGAAACGGTAATTACAACAAGTTTTTTACAAGAAATAAAACAAGCGCTCATTGCTTACAAAACCATTGATAATATTGCCTTTGAGGGTTTAAGAGCAGATAGAGCACCGGTATTAGCCAGTGGCTTAAGTATATTAATATCGCTCTTTGATTGCTTTCAAATCAAAGAGCTTACCTTATCGACTGGCGCGCTACGTGAAGGTTTGTTGTTCGAAATGCTCTCTCTTCAAAGCTAGTCGCTGCTATTTATCTTCTTTTAACCATCTTGCTACTTGTTTGGCAAAATACGTTAAAATGCCATCTGCACCTGCGCGTTTAAAGGCAAGTAAACCTTCCATTACACAAGGCTTCTCTGCTAACCAACCGTTTTGAATAGCCGCCATATGCATGGCATATTCACCACTCACTTGGTATGCGTATGTTGGCACGGCAAAGGTGTCTTTAACACGACGCACAATATCCAAATAAGGCATACCAGGTTTCACCATCACCATGTCGGCACCTTCGCTAATATCTTGTGCAACCTCATGAAGAGCTTCATTACTATTGGCAGGGTCCATTTGATATGTATGCTTATCACCACCTTTCAGATTACCAGCAGAGCCGACAGCATCGCGAAATGGGCCATAGTAGTTGGAAGCATACTTAGCTGAGTAAGCTAAAATTTTAGTGTTAACAAAGCCATTTTCCTCTAGTCCTTCGCGAATAGCACCAACTCGACCATCCATCATATCGGAAGGGGCGACAATATCGGCACCCGCCTGAGCATGAGACAAGGCTTGTTTAACTAATATATCTTTAGTGATTTCATTGAGTACATAGCCTTCGGCTCCGGCTTTATTGTCGTCACTTTCACTTAAAATACCGTCTTGACCATGGACGGTAAACGGATCTAAGGCAACATCGGTGATTACCGCTATTTGTGGAAATTTAGCTTTTAATGCCCGAACCGTACGTTGCGCTAAACCTTCTGGATTATAGGACTCTTCTGCCATAAGTGATTTTTTCTCACGCGGTGTTACGGGGAAAATAGCAATGGCAGGAATACCCAAATCGACGAGCTCTTGCGCTTCTTCAAGTAATAAATCAATACTTTTACGCTCAACTCCTGGCATAGAAGTAACAGCTTCTCGCTGATTTTCACCCTCTAAAACAAACACCGGATATATTAAATCATTCACGGTAAGCTGATGCTCAGCCATTAACCTACGAGTATAGTCATCTTTACGCATGCGTCGCATGCGTCGTGCTGGATATTGGCCAAATGTTGACGAGGCAAAAATATTATTGCTGAAATTCATAAGATTATTCTTCTATAAATTGATAAAATTGGGTTTGATTACGGCCAGCATCTTTGGCCTGATACAGCGCTTTATCTGCAGCAGCGAAAAGCTGCTCTGGTTGCATATCAACCTGCTGTATGTACGTGCTGATGCCACTGCTAATCGTGAGTGGTATTTCAATATCTTTACAAAGGCAAGGCTGATTGGCAATTCGCTTTCTCAACACCTCTGCCAAAACCATAGCCCCTTGACTATCTGTATCAGGTAAAATTAAACAAAACTCTTTACCGCCATAACGAAATGCAGTATCAGTACTACGCTTTAAACTATTTTTTATTTGTTCACTTAACCATACTAAGCATTCATCGCCGGCTAAGTGGCCATGCGTATCGTTAACCGCTTTAAAGTGATCTATATCGATTAACACTAGGCTAAATGACATATTAAATTGAGAGGTAAAATTGGTCACGGCACAAATACTTTATTTATAAATTGAAAACCTTTTCGGCATTAAGGCTAGTTTGGCAAGCAATCTCTTCTTGGTCAATAGCTTTAAGCTTTGCCAATTGCTCAACAACATAGGGTAAATAACTCGGTTCATTACGGCTACTTTTAGGGCGAGGCCTTATGGTTCTTGGTGTAAGATACGGTGCGTCGGTTTCAATTAATAGCCTATTTAAAGGGATCAGGCTAACAATATCTCGTAATTCCTGCCCTCTACGCTCATCACATAACCAACCTGTGATACCAATATACATACCCGCAGCCAAACATTGTTTTAATTCTTGCTCATTACCAGTAAAGCAGTGAGCAACCATGGCAGGGATTTTATTTATAAAAGGCTTAAGGGCTAAAAACCAAGGCTCAAAAGCATCTCGTTGATGTAAAAAAAGCGGCATATTTAGCTGAGCAGCTAAATCGATTTGCTCATTAAAAACCTTGAGTTGCTGCGCTGGTGCTGAAAAATTACGATTAAAATCTAAACCACATTCGCCAATAGCTTTAACTTCTATTTGGCTAGCGAGTTGCCTTAGCTGTTCCAAGTAATCATCACTAACGCCATCAGCATCATGTGGATGCACACCTGCAGTAGCATAGAGAGTATTTGGAAATTGTTGCTGATAGTCTTGGCATAAGTGCAGGGCCTGCTGGCTCTCTTCGATGCTAGTACCCGTGATAAGTAAACGTTCTACTCCTTGCTCCTTCGCCCTAACAATAATATCGGAGCGATCTTTGTCAAAGCGCTTATTGGTTAAGTTAACACCTACATCAATCAACTTATCTGTCACTATTTCAATCGTTTCACACGAATAGTACGATGGCTACCCTCTTTATAGAGGAAAATAGCTCCCATTACGCCTTTTTTCATGCGAATGGCATCCCCCACTTTCAATTTTATCTTTGTGCTACCTTTTTGCTGCCACTGTTGACCATTTTCTAAGCTGATGATCCACTGGCCTCTGATAAGTTTTTTAAGTTTACTAATGGAGGAGGTAATACTATCAAGGCCTTCATCCGCGGAGGTTCTTTTTAGGTGCTCTTTTGCAAAATCATCAACACCTTTATGCTGTGGAGGCTGGGTTTTCGCTATTGGGGCTGGCACTTTAACTACTGAGTTTTGTTCTATTAGACCATCAAAACAAGCAAGTCTTTCATCAGGCGAAGAGATCTTTCCACACTTGATTAACTTCGCTGCTAAGCTCATTTCATCACTAGCTGAGCTTACAAGTGACAGGGTTGCTAACAGCAAACCCGTAAGGATCAAAATAAAGGATTTCAAGAGTTAACTTCCTCTTCAGGTTCTTCTGCTTCATCATCTTTATGATTTAATGAAGCAATGATAATACCCAGCTCAAATAATAGTAGCATAGGCACCGCTAACATGGACTGAGAAATGATGTCTGGCGGTGTTAGTAGCATGCCCAATATAAAAGCGCTCACCACAACATAGGGGCGTTTTTGTCTTAAACTATTAGGGCTGGTAACGCCTGTCCAACACAGCAAAATGATGGCAATAGGAATTTCAAAAGCGGCGCCAAAAGCAAAGAACAACTTTAAAACAAAGTCTAAATAACTACTAATATCAGTAGCAATAACCACTCCCTCAGGTGCAACAGAGGTAAAAAAAGCAAAAACAACAGGAAAAACAATAAAGTAAGCGAATGCGATACCACTGTAAAATAATATTGTTGATCCCAACATTAGCGGGGCAACCAGTTTTTTTTCATTACGATATAACCCAGGTGCCACAAAAGACCATACTTGATACAAGATATACGGCATGGCGAGAAAAATAGATAACACTATGGTTAATTTAAAGGGTGCAAAAAATGGTGATGCAACATCGGTCGCAATCATTTGGGAGCCTGTTGGCATAGTCGCTAACAAAGGCTGCGCAAGATATTGATAAATATCTTGCGCAAAATAGACCAAACTACAAAACACCACTAGCACACCTAAAACAGCACGCAATAAGCGGGTTCGAAGTTCAAGGAGATGATCAAAAAGTGTAGAGCTTTTTACTGATTGTGTTTGCTGAGAAGGTGAGCTCATTGCTATGACTTAGGTTCTTGTTGCTGTTCTTGTGATTGAGCGTCAATATTTACTTGAGCTGAGTGTTCTAGATCATCAGCGTTTGCTGGTGTTGATTGGGCTTTTTGTGTGGCTAGTGAAGAGGATATAAGTGAATCTAAGGCACTTGTATTAACCTTTTTAAATGGCTCATTGACCATATCAGCTGCATCTTGTAATGATTTAACTGATTCTGCCACCTCAGGACTCAAATTGGTCATATCACTTTGTTCTGCTTTTGTTAAATTGGCATGTAGCTCATGGATACGCAGCTCTTCTGATAATTCAGATTTAACCGTATCTCCAAACTTACGAACACCACTAATCCAGCTTCGAAGAGTGCGAATTGCAACAGGCAAACGTTCAGGACCTAGTACCACTAGCCCCATCACAGCAATAAGCATTAATTCCCAAAAGCCAATATCAAACATCGACTATGCCTGGCTATTTTCTTTGTGACTTTCTTTAGTTTTTTTCGCACTTTCAGTGGTGTTATCAGCTAAAGTGTCTGATGTTTTCTCTATCGGTTGCTCTGAATCTTTTTCATCACCGATGGCACTTTTAAAGCCTTTAACGGCCGAGCCTAAATCACCACCTAAGTTACGTAGTTTTTTAGTGCCAAATAATAACACTACAATGACAGCAATGATTAATAATTGCCAAATACTGATACCGCCCATAACAAACTCCTATTATCTAATTGCCCCCATTATATACTCAAACTCACTCACGAAACGAGCAAAAGCATCGCCTCAATGAGAAAATAATGCTCTAAAACAATATTTAGCCCAAGCTAGACAAGCTAAGCGTAGGATTTATCTGAATCTCCAAGAGGAGATAAAGCTATTTTTTTAGGTCTGCTAATATGATATCCCTGACCAAAATCGCAACCAGCCGAGTGTAATTTACTCATCACATCGGCGCTCTCTATTCCCTCAGCAACAAGGCGATAACCAAATTCTTCACCTAAATCACTTAGCGCCTTAACTAATGAAAGGTTTTTCTTGTTAGTCTTTAAAGTGCGAATGAATTCACGATCGAGTTTTATGAACTCAAACGGATAACTGTGTAAAAAGCTAAAAGATGATACGCCTGAGGCATAATCATCGAGCGCTAAACGCACCCCCAGTTCCTTCAATTTCCGCAAACCTTGAAGAGCGATTTCATTATGTTGGCAAAAAGCTGACTCATTAAACTCTAAAATTAATTTTTGCGGCTCAAAGCTTTGCTCTTTAATTAAGTTGATCAAGTTATTTAACTGGTTAGTTTGCGTTAAATGCCTTCCTGAAATATTGATGGCAATAAAAACATGCTGATATTGATTATCATGTTTCCAAGCAACTAATTGCCTTGAAACTTCTTCAACTACCCAGTTTTCAATTGCTAAAATAATACCTGTTTCTTCAGCAAGAAATAAAAATTCACTTGGAGTCAGCAGGCCTTTTTTCGGATGTTGCCAGCGCAATAAAGCTTCAAAACCTATTGTAGTGTCATTATCCAAATCAGAAATATTTTGATAATGTAATTCAAATTGCTGCTGATCAATAGCAAGGCGAAGCTCTTGCTCAAGTGTCATGGTGGCAATAAGCTTTTCACGCATACTGTCATCAAAAAAGACATATCGACCACGCCCTAGACTTTTTGCTTGATACATGGCAGCATCAGCATCACGTAAAATTTCGTCCGCACTTTTATATTGATTACTACATAGTGCGATGCCAATACTGGCATTTGAGTACAATACATTCTTTTCAATAGTATAGGGCTTTTCTATCGCGTTAATTATACGTTCCGCAACGTCTTCGGCATCATCAGATTTAAGTGAATCTAATAAAATAACAAACTCATCACCGCCAAGACGCGCTAACAAATCACTATCACGAACACAGGCACGTAAGCGATCAGCAATTTCTACTAAAAACATATCACCTGCATGATGACCTAAAGTATCGTTAATCATTTTAAAACGATCAAGATCGATAAAGAGCACGGCAAATTTTTGCTTAGGGTAGCGTTTTAAATGTCGGATAGCATAACTAAGTCGGTCTGAAAATAATGCTCGGTTAGGGAGTTTAGTTAACGCATCATGGTGGGCTGCAAAATACAGCTGCTCTTCGGCTTTACGTCGTTCAGCAATTTGCATGCGCAAATTTAAATTTGCCGCTTGTAATTCTCGAGTACGGTCAGCCACCAAAGTTTCCAGCTCTTGAAGGTGCCGTTGCTCTAGTATTCTTCGCTGTGCCTTTTCTTGCTCAAGTTCTTCGTTAGCTTGCTGCAATTCTTGCAACAACAACTTAACTTTACGCAATTCTTGCGGTGCACTTGCTTGTTGTTTAGCCCTTGGTTCCATCAAGGTTCCCATGGTTGTCTTTTTATCCATACACGTTAAACAGCTTTAAGAAGAATAAAAGACTTTATTAGTATTATTTTTGAGCGCTTAGTGTAACAAAATTTCTGCGCTAGGCTAGCCTAATCAGATAAAAAGTAACATTTTTCTAATCAGCATAGATTTAAGTTATAGAGAAGCGAAAAATTTAGTGTTGTTGGTATAAAAACATCAAGGATACTTTTTACCACCCAAGGTTGATCACATATGATAACGTGCATAAAAAAACCGACCTAAGTCGGTTTTAAAATATCTAGTTATTTTGCTTTATAACACCATAGTCGTTTTTAATTTTGATAAAGCATTTTTCTCAAGCTGCCTCACACGTTCAGCAGAAATTTGATACTTGTTCGCTAATTCTTGCAAAGTTGATTTATCTTCATTTAACCAGCGAGTTTTAATAATATCTTGGCTACGTTCATCTAACGCTACTAATGCTGTTGATAAACGGCTATTAGCATGGTTTTCCCAGTTAGCATTCTCCACTTCAACAGCTAAATCAGATTGCTTATCTTCAAGGTATAAGGCGGGTGAAAAACCTCCTGCACTGGCATTGTCATCATCATCAGCAGAAAGCTCAAAGGCTTGATCATGGCTACTCATGCGATTTTCCATTTCCAAGACATCTTTAGTGCTAACACCTAAGGTTTCTGCAACAGTATTTACTTCATCATTACTAAACCAACCTAAACGTTTCTTATTTTTACGTAAGTTAAAAAATAATTTACGTTGCGCTTTAGTGGTGGCAACCTTAACGATACGCCAGTTTTTTAATACATATTCATGAATTTCAGCTTTGATCCAATGTACAGCAAACGAAACTAAACGCACCCCTACTTCTGGGTTAAAACGTTTTACCGCCTTCATTAAACCAACGTTACCTTCTTGTACTAAATCTGCCTGAGTCAAACCATAACCGGCATAACCTTTTGCGACATGAATAACAAAACGCAAGTGTGACATGATGAGCTTTTGTGCCGCCTGTAAGTCATTTTCATCATACAGACGAGTAGCAAGATCATGCTCCTCTTCAGCGCTAAGCATTGGAATGCTATAGGCTGATTGCATATATGCTTCAATACTGCCACTTTGTGGAACGGTTAGCTGCATTGTATTACTCATAAAAATGACCTCTTATTTCTTTATACTCTAACTGAACTTCCCTTCGCCCGCGATTTTAACATAAAATAGCTATTTTCACTACTCACTCGCGTCGAGCGAAGACAAACATTAGCCTAATAGAAAGGGCAAAACAAGATGATCTTTCATTTAATTGATGAATAATTTGTGAATATTTGTAATTGCAGGAAATTAGCCTTGTTATAGCAAAGACTTAACTCCACCCTAAACAGCTAATCCGCATTCGGCTCTATAGTTCTAATATGCTTGCGCACTGAAATATAACTGCCAATCAAGCCTAATAGCACAGCGAACATAATTAATGAAAACGCCTCATTAATTGCTAAACCTTGTAGCTGAAAGTTGCTCTGATATAAATCTGTTAACTTACTGATAGCACCCGTTAGATATTGTGCAAGCAAACTTACCGCCAACCAAGAAAGGAGGCCACCAAAAATTCCATACCACATACCGCTATATAAAAAAGGTCGCTGGATAAAGCTATCGGTTGCGCCAACCAACTTCATGATAGCAATGGCATCTTTTTGATTTAATATGGCTAGGCGTATGGTATTGCCAACAATAAGTACCACAGACATACACAGCAATAAAGCAACCCCCATGACGATATCATTTATTAATTGCGCCATAGCCTCTAGGCGAGTTAACCACTCAAGATCTAACTTACCTTGCTCTATTTCTCTTTCTTGTTGTAGCTTGGTTAATAGCTCATTGGCGGCACGAGCTTGACTTGCCCTTTGTGTTGGCGTAACTAACAAGGTGGCAGGTAATGGGTTTTTATCTAGATACTCTAGTGACTGACCAAACCCTGATAATATTTTAAACTCTTTCAGCGCTTGTTTGGCTGAAATATAATGCACGCTATCAACTTCGGGATATAAGCTGATGCGTTTAACAAGGTTCTGAGCGCTTTTTTCACTCACCGAAAGCTTTAAAAATAACGTGATTTGTGAAGCGCTATCCCACTGTTCACTGACTTGATGAGCATTTTTAACAAATAAATGTAAGGTCGCCGGTAAGGCTAAGCTAATACCTAAAACAAATACTGTCATCACCGACGTAAATGGCGTTCGCCATAGGTCACCAAGACTGCCGACGGCCTGTTGGAGGTGACGAATAGGCAAAGTCAATAACCGCCCTATCAAACTACTGCGCTCACTTAAGCCACTAGAATGAAGATTATTGCTCATGGATCATTCCTTGTGCCTGTAAGCCTTCAAAGTTTAATCCATCCACGAGGCCGTCATTAATCATGGTGCCTTCTTTGAGTGTTAATGTGCGGTATTTCATGCGCGCTATTAATCCCAAATCATGAGTAGCAATTAATACCGTGACGCCAGCCGCGTTAAACTCTTCAAATAAACGAATAATATCAAGGGATAATTTGGGATCAAGGTTACCTGTAGGCTCATCGGCCAGCAAAATAGGAGGCTTGTTAACAATGGCACGAGCAATGCCAACCCGTTGCTGTTCTCCACCAGAAAGCATATGGGGATAACACTTAAGCTTGGCACTTAAATGCACTTTATCTAGGGCTGTTTCAACGCGTTTACGAATTTCTTTTTGACTAACCCCTTCAATAATAAGTGGTAGGGAAACGTTATCAAAAATGGTTCTGTCTTTAAGCAGGTTGTGACTTTGAAAAATCATCCCGATACCGCGACGAACATAAGGGATTTGCTTATATTTGATTTTTGCAAGCTCGGTATGGTTGACCAATATACTGCCCGAACTGGGCTTTTCCATCATAGAAATAAGTTTTAACAATGTACTTTTTCCCGCCCCTGAATGACCGGTCAAAAAAGCCATTTCACCCGCTTGCAGGGTAAAATCAACTTGCTTTAACGCTAAGAAGCCACCAGGATAAGTTTTGTTAACATTGTTAAAACTGATCATATTTTATTATTATTTTTAATTATTTATTGTTGCTCAGTCTATTACTATTTATCAAAAAGCGCATCAATAAAATCATTACCTTTAAATGGCCGTAAATCATCAATGCCCTCACCAACACCTAAGTAACGAATGGGAATGTTGTATTTGTCTGCAATGGCAAAAACAACACCACCCTTGGCGGTACCGTCAAGTTTAGTTAAGGTTAAGCCCGTTAAACCAACGGCTTCATCAAACAACTTAGTTTGACTTAACGCATTTTGACCTGTGCCAGCATCTAGCGTCAGCATCACTTCATGGGGAGCGTTAACATCGAGCTTTTTCATTACTCGCACTACTTTTTTCAACTCTTCCATTAAATGAGCTTTATTTTGTAAGCGACCTGCGGTATCAGCAATAATGACATCGACATTACGTGCTTTGGCAGCACTAATAGCATCGAAGATTACTGAGGCGCTGTCTGCTCCCGTATGTTGAGCAATAACTGGGATATCGTTACGTTCTCCCCAAACTTGTAATTGTTCAACCGCTGCTGCTCTAAAAGTATCGCCGGCGGCTAACATGACAGATTTACCTTGTGCCTGAAATTGCTTGGCAAGCTTACCAATAGTGGTTGTTTTACCAACACCATTGACACCCACCATCAAGATAACAAATGGACCGTCATTGTTAGTGATGTCTAAAGGTACACTAACCTCTTCAATCACTTTTTTTAGCTCTATTTTTAATAATTCATATAATGCTTCTGCATCTTTTAACTGTTTGCGGTTAGCACTTTGCATTAATGAATCAATAATTTTCATGGTGGTTTCTACACCAACATCGGCCATCAATAAATGAGTTTCTAACTCTTCAAACAAATCATCATCAATTTGTTTACCACGAAATAAATCAAATAGGCCACCACCAATATTGGCTCTGGTTTTACTCAAACCTTGTTTTAGTCGTGCAAAAAAACCTAGTTTCGCTTCAGGCTCTTTTAATTTAACTTCAGCTACTTCTGCCTCAACCGTTTGGGAGCTTGGCTCCTCAGCCTCTTCTGTTGCCTCAGCTGCAGTTGCTTGAGGTGTTAATAACTCAGCTGATTCTTCTGCCATAGGTGTAAGCGGCTCTGGTAGATCATTTTCAATGACCTGTTCAGCGCTTTCTACTTCATCATCTGTATGTGCCCTAGGTTCAACATCTACTGCTAGTAAATCCTCAACGACCTCCTGTTCAGGAGATTGAGCGCTCTCTTCTTCTGCTTTTTCTTTCTCGTCCTGACCAAAGCCTAACCAGGAAAACATACCTTTTTTCTTCTTCGACACTATCTTCGACCTAAGTAATTTGTGTTATTTAATTGGTATTAAGACCAAATAGGGATAAAATTGCCGGTATATTAGCATCAAATCTCCAAGCTGTCAGTGATATGAGTCAAGGTAAAAAACAACACAACAAAAAGCCTCAGGTAGGAAGCATTCGCATCATTGCTGGTAAACACCGAGGCAGGAAACTGCCTGTGCTGATGGCGGAAGGCTTAAGACCAACTACAGACCGAGTGAAAGAAACTGTATTTAACTGGTTAATGCCCTATATGCATAAAGCACATTGCTTAGATTGTTTTGCAGGCGCAGGGAGTTTGGGGTTTGAAGCGCTTTCTCGTGGTGCTGAGCAAGTTACCCTAATAGAGCTAAATAAAGCAGCCGCTAAACAGTTGCAAACCAATAGGGCATTATTAAAAGCCGATAATCTCACGATTAAACAAAATGATGTGCTGGCACTTTTAAACAATAAGCCTGAGCAAACTTTCGATGTGGTCTTTATTGATCCACCTTTTCGTCAGAATTTAGTTTCACAAACAGCTCAGTTACTCACACAAGGCTGGCTTAGCAAGCAAGCGTTCATTTACGTAGAGATGGAAGCAGAGGGCGAACAGTTATTGCCTGATAGCTGGCAGCTGTTAAAAGAAAAAATAGCTGGCCAAGTTGCCTATCGTTTATATCAAGTTCAATAACAGCGTTTAACTATGATCAAATTACATCAGTTCGATGGCTACATCCAAAAAATTTTATTAGCCGAATATGCTGACAAATTACTGTTGCTCGATGGCTGTTGCCGAGCTGATGTCTCGCTAATTAAGCATTACATTAATGATACTCTGAAACGACCATTAACTGATTTAACCTTAATTGTAGTCACTCATATGCACCCAGATCATGCCGGTGCAGCACACAAATTAAGAAAAATATCTGGCTGCGAAATTGCCAGTGCTAATGTTGCTGGTCAGTGGTATAGCGGCTTGGATGGTAAATTTATGCACATCGCCGATTTACTCTTAACCCGTTGGGTGGCGAATAAAAAACAGCAGAAACAGCGTTGGTTATGGTACTCCAGTAAGTTATCACCCGACTACCAGCTTAATGATGGTGACTTCTTGCCCTGTTTTGATGACTGGCAAGCCTTGGCAACTCAGGGGCATACTGACAGAGACCTGTCATTGCATCACTTACCGAGCAACAAAATTTATATTGCCGATTTAATAGTGAGTACCAGAAAAGGCTTTTTTCCACCTTTTCCTGTTTTTTACCCTAAGCGCTATCGAAATTCGCTTGATAAAATAGCTAAACTAAATGCCGATAGCATCATTCTAGCCCATGGTGGTGAAGTAAAACTAACAGCCAAACACTTTGAACAAGTGTTAGCAAAAGCGCCAACTGAGCCAATAACTCATTGGCGTTCCGTTAAGGCAAAGTTGAAGCAGATATTAACAAAGTAGTTATTATAAAAACGACGTTTTTTATAACTTAATTTTATCTGATGGTTACTTACCACTACCGAGAAAATTGTTACTAGATTTCAATGCCTAGATTGGATAACCCTTCTGATAACACCATCTTTTTAGCTAGCTGACAAGAGCGCTTGTTTTCTGCCGCCAGCTTTAAAAAATCAAACAGCTCATTTTGAGTCTCTTTTTCCCATACTATTAGCGGGTGTGCATTAACTTTAGACGTTTGCATGTCGGAATTTTTAATATCGGCTCCATCCTCTAGTTCGCCCTCCTCAATCAGCATTAACTCAACATAATAACTGACACTGTTAAAAGATAACCTACTGATACTCATTACATCTTCATGGCTTTTATCCTTGCCATTACTTTGCATAAGCTGCCAAAGTGACATTAATGCCATGCAAACATCAAGCGCAGGAAAAACGCCAAATAAATCAAATTCTTGCGGGTCAGGTGTTTGCTCTTCAAGTTTATTTAGCTGGGCATTGATATTAATTTTAGTGGCATTGTTTTTATCTAACCACTGCCAAATAAGATCCAACTGATTACGCACTAAAGGGTAATCACCAAACTGGGCGGCATCAGAAAACATTTGATAATTTGGCAACATGCGCTCTAATAAGGCCGCGGAAAAAGCGACCTGTTGCCAATGGCTTAATTTTGCAAAAGGAAGGTGAATCGCCAAGTTACTTTACTCATTGAAAAAACTACTAGTCGCTTAGTGTAAACCAACTTGACAATAATTGCTGCGATTTAGCTATTTTGCGTTAATTGTTTTTGGGCGTATTCAAACTTCAGACGATACTCAATTAGTTTACCTTCCAAATCATGAATTTGCTCCGTCAACTGCTCTTTATGCTTATTATGCTCGGTGATCATGTTAGAGTTTTCATCGCGTAAATATTTAATGGTTTCGCGAACTTGATCATTATCTTTTTCCTGTTTTTCACGACTGGCATTATAACGGTTAAGGATATTCTCTTGCCCTTCTTGTGCTAACGTTACCTGTGATTTTAATGATGATACTTCCTGTTGATACAACTTAATATCCGATTGCTCGGTGAGCAAGCTCTCTGACAACTGTTGATTTTTAGCTGTCAACTGAGCCAATTGCTGATTTGCCGCTTCTTGTTCTTGTTGAGATTGTTTTTGCTGTAATGAAAATGATTTTTTATCTTCAAGCTGCTGATGTTTCAACTTATCGAGCTCTTCATTACGTTGCGTTATTTCTTGTTTAGACTCTTTAGCGGTTTTGGCCTGTTGCTCAATTTTATCTTCTAAGCCATTTATTTGCTCATGCTGACTTGCTAAGTTGTTTTTCTGTTCATCTGTTTCATCTTGCAGTTGTTGTAGCTGTTGAGTTAGCTGTGCTGCTTTTTGCTTGGCATCTTGATTACTTTTAGCAAACTCTTCTTTGTGCTGCTTTTTAATGCGCTCTAAATCGCTTGATGAGGTGTTAAGTTGTTTCGTTAATTCCGCAATTTGATTCTTTTGTTCACTTATGGTCTGAGTTTGTAATTGGTCAGTTTGCTGCTGTTTTTCAGTTTCACTTTGCAATTGTTGTAACCGCTCATTTAGCTGCTCTGCTTTTTGCTCAGTATCTTGATTGCTTTTGGCAACCTCTTGTTTATACTGCTCTAAATCCTGCGATGAGGTGTTAAGTTTCTGGGTTAATTCCGCAATTTGATTCTTTTGTTCATTTAGCTGTTTTGTTTTTTGTTCTGCGTCTTGATTATTTTTGGCAACCTCTTGTTTATGCTGCTCTAAATCCTGTGATGAGGTGTTAAGTTGCTGGGTTAATTCAACAATTTGTTTCTTTTGTTCACTGATAGTTTTGGTTTGTAATTGCTCTGTTTGCTGTTGTTTTTCAGTTTCACTTTGCAATTGTTGCAACTGTTCATTTGACTGTTTTGTTTTTTGCTCGGTATCTTGATTGCTTTTGGCAAATGCTTCTTTGTGCTGCTTTTTAAGGCGCTCTATATCGTTTGATGACGCGTTAAGCTGTTTAGTTAACTCAACAATTTGATTTTTTTGTTCACTTATAGAGTGTGTTTGCAATTGGTCTGTTTTCTGCCAAGTTACCTCTGCTTTTTGCAACTTGTTATCGTTATTGTCTCTTTGCTGCTCGACAGTACCTAATCGTTCAGTAAGGCTTTGCTCTTGCTCGGCTAGCACAGCTAAACTTTCATTGAGGGTGTAAACTTCTTGCTGTATTTTTTCGTAATGATCGGTTTTGCTTTGCAGCTCTTTCTCTAGCTCATTAAATTGAGCTTGCTCTTGCTGTAACTGCGCTTGTTGGGCGGTTATTTTTTGCTCTAAATTATTGATGGTCTGCTGTAAGCCTTGGCTGTACTCATTAAACTCTGTTTGCACACTTTGCTGCTCTGACTGTAATTTGGCTTGCTCGTCTGTGAGTGTCGCTTTAAGTAGAGTATTTTCATGCTCTAAGCGTTCAATACTTTCTGTGAAGTTAATATTATTTTGGGTTAGCTCAACTTGAAAGTTCTGTTCAATTTCTTCTTGTTTAGCTAGCTCATCAGCTAACTGCTCTTGAAGATGGTTATGTTTGTCTTGCAATTGTGAAATTTTATCTGACGCGTTGGCGTCATGAGCTTTTAATTGTATTTGACTGTCTTTTTGTTTGTTCTTTTCTTCACCAAGTTGACTCGTAAGTGAAGAGACACTTTGCTCTAAAAGGGTGATTTTTTCGGAGAAATTTTTACTTTTTTCGGCTAATTCGTTTTGAGTAGTTTGGTAACTATTTTCCAAGGCTAGATATGCAGGGTCTTGCTCTACTTTAATTTTTTTGTTTGACTCTTTGGAGCCTATCTCACGCATTAGCTTGGTGAGATTTTCTTCAACCTGAATATAAACATCACTCGCTAAACTTTGAATTTGCTCTTCTACTTCCTTGGAAAGCTTATCTTTTTCAGCCATTATATTTCCACTATCAAATACTGGTAACAATTAAATTAGCACAACAACGCAGCTATCGAAATAAGCAATTAAGTTTATTTAATTTAAAATAAAAAAAAGGAGCTAAAAAGCTCCTTTATATTGATTCAGGTTATTAAAACTAAGCTTCTTTCGCTTCTTCTTTGCCAACTGGCGCTATTTGAACACCGGTAACTTTAGTTTCTGATACTTGATTACGTAATTGAACTAAACGGTTAACTTGACTTAAAGAGCCTAACATAGAGTAAATTGGTACAAATAAACCACGCTTATGGAAGTCTACAACTTTCTCATCTGATAGCTCTTTAATTTTATCTTCATTAATAGTGAAGATGCCCACTAGTTTTTTCTTTTCACCTGTACTTAAGGCAACATTTAGCTCAAGCTCTTGTAATAAATCATTTTCTTCCAATTCTTTAATGAAATTTTCAGTCATTCTCTCATTATCATATAAACGACCAAGCGCTTGTTGAACATTGTCTAACACTTCTGACTCTTTACCGTCTTCTTCAAATAATGGTAAATCTTTATCTTCACCAACAAACTGGCTATCTAAATCAATACAAGCTGTTAGGGTGTTTTCTTTATCAGGGTCAATACCTAATGAGAAAGGTACCATTGCAATGCTTTGTGGTAATGAAAGCGCTGTCCATTTTTCATCTTGGAAATATAAGTTTTCACCAGCTTCTAAGCCAAGCATAGCAACACTGCGGTAGCGCTCTGAATCTGGGTTCTTTACCAGTACCACAGGGAAGCTCGCAGAAGCTTGCGCATATTCAGCAGCCGTAACAGGAATAATATGTTGGCCAGCAATGTGTGATAGGTCACGTGTTTTTGCAAGTTTTAAGTTTTGGTGTTGTTCTTTTCTAATTGGAGCGAAATTTGCCATGATTGAATCTCTTTCTTTGTGTGCTGCTGCTTTGCTCTACTTGTGAACATAAGGGCACATTATTATAATGTAATTGAACTGGTGTTTTAATTACTGCGTTATTTCTTGCTTGTAGTAAGTTATGGAGACATCTGTTTTAGCTTTCAATGCTAAACTTAAAATTAATTAAATTTTTTCTAAATAAACAATCAGGTTTTTACTGTGAGAGCTAAATTTTTACTTTGTTTCATATTGCTAACAATATCACTTACTAGCATAGCCAAACCTAAACTGTTAGTTAAGCATCAGCGCAATGCAGAGAATTTAGCTGAAATTCAAGTGATTAATCAAACGACAAAAGCCTTGATTTGTTATGTTGCCATTGATGGCCATAAGATAAGGTTTAGATTACAGCCGAGACAGCCTTCAAAGTGGTATCGTGCCACAGATCCAAGATTCAACCATAAAGATTTTAGTACTTGGTGTGATTATTTATCTTTGTATCCAAAATATCAGAAAAAAACATAGCTACTATATTAAAGTGACCGCAGAGTTGCATAGTTCCCTGATGAAATTTAGAACAATTCTATTATCTAACGCAGAGTTGATTTTCACCGGTTCAAATGTCGCTAGACAAGCCAAGACTAAGGTCTTCTTTCGTATCTTTGTGAACATTAAGTTTTGACCATTCTAGCCTTCCGGAGCTAGCCATAAGCCGACATTAGCTTATGGTGACACTTTACGATAACTAAACGCTATATGCTGTCACTTTTGTGAAAATGAATATTGGCTCAAAAATTCTATGCTTGGCTCTAGTAGTGTTTTTGTATTTAGTTAAAGTTTCGAAAAGTTTTAAGCCTCTTTTATTATGCTCTATTGATGAAATAGTAATTTAGGCATCAAACATTCACTTTCAAGGGCGTTTCTCTAATCATAATCGCCTATTCTAGATCGGAATACAAAACTCATTTTAGTTTAACTTTATCGCTACCTTAACTTCAATTTCTTCCATATATTGGCTATAAAGCGCCTGTCTACAGCGTCAAACGGATTATCGGCGACCACATAAGAGGAGGTAGATTTTGTCATTGCAAATAATTCACTGTTGGGATCAATCCCGTTTTCGTCTATAGCAACGTTATTGAACAAATCAACCACCGCCGCGTTTAATTCCGCCAATAATTGCTCAAAAACTTGCTGTGCCTGCTGGACAAACACATGGTAAGGCTCGTTGCCACCCCTCATAAAATTGGTGCCCGCCGTCGCCACTAGATTGATACCTTCTTTGATATAGTCAATCTCAAACAAATGCTGAACCCATATTTTGTCGATGGCGTACATAACTACAATCTTAAGGGCTTCATTGAGCTTGTCATCGCTCACGACTGGACTGAGACTTTGCCAACTCTGTGTTACTTTACTTTTGAATTGATTAACCCCATCACCCAGTAAAATATCATCACGCAATTGGTGGATCATTTGCCTTTGTTGTTCGACCAAATCACTGTATTTGTATAACGCTTTTCGTCTATCGAGATTCGCGCCTTCTAGCACTCGCTGACCATGGGCAATTTTTTTGCTGATACGGACACTGGATACCAACTCCTCGGTGTCGCTTTTGTCATACAACAAGCCATCATTCCCCAAATGATTAAACAATTTGTCTTCAAGGCTGACAAAATATTGCGACGATCCAGGGTCGCCTTGCCTCGCCGCTCGGCCCCGTAACTGGTCATCAATCCGTCTAGACTCAAATCGGCTGGTGCCGATAATATGGAGGCCACCTGCTTTTTTTACCTGTAAATTGTGTGCGGTGTCTTTTGCCCCTAGTAAAATATCTGTGCCGCGTCCGGCCAAGTTCGTACAGATGGTGACGGCCCCCAAAGCACCTGCCTGAGCAACTATTTGGGCTTCCTGCTCATCATTTTTGGCATTGAGCAGACAACATTCAATCCCTTTTTCGACTAATAAAGCGTATAAATTTTCAGACTCGCGGACATTGGATGTGCCCACCAAAACAGGTTACCCGGTACGTTGAATGGAAGCTATTTCATTGCAAATGGCAATGTTTTTATGGACTTTTGTACTGAACACCCGATCTGGCTTGTCTATTCGAATGCAGGGTTTACGTGATGGAATAACACAGGTTTTCAATTGGTATAACTGGTCAAACTCTTGCGCTGCCAGCACTGCGGTGCCAGTCATGCCGCCAACTTTATTAAATAGGCGCATCAAATGTTGCAAGGTGATTGAGCCTAACGTTTGACCTTCCTTTTTGACTGGCAGACCCTCTTTGGATTCCAATGCCGATTGCATACCGTCGGGCCAACGACGTTTTTCGGCAATTCGGCCGGTAAATTCATCAATCAGTTTGATGCTGTTGTCTTTGACTATGTAATCGATGTCTTTTACCAGCAAAACCTCGACGTGCAGCGCCAAGTTGACGCTGGTCAGTAACGGTAAATTGTCGGTGTCAAACAGGTTTTTACAGCCTAATTGTTGCTCTATTTTACGACTACCGCTTTCGGTTAAATGAACAGAGGTGCTTAATTCGTCGGTCGCATAATCGTTTGTTTTATCTAGTTGTTTAATTACCGTTGCAATGTGCGTCAGCTGTTCATTGCTTTGGTGAATATCACCTGAAATAACCAGAGGAATACGGGCTTCGTCAATCAGAATCGAATCGGCTTCATCGACGATGGCAACATCCAATCCCGATAATACTTTTTGATGTGTATAGTGCACCAACTGATCACGTAAATAATCAAACCCAACTTCTCTTGCGGTGGCAAAAACAATGTCGCAGGTATGAGCTTTTTTTCGTTGTTCACCCGACATGCCTGCTTGGATCATACCAACGCTCAAACCAAAAAATTGATAGAGGGGCTGTAAAAAGTGACTGTCTCGTTTAGCCAGATAATCATTAAAGGTGAGTACGTGAACTTTACGGCCAGCTAACGCATTAACAATAACGGGTGCAGCTGCTGCTAGTGTTTTACCTTCTCCAGTTTTCATGTCGACAATGTAACCGTCATGCAATGCTAATCCTGCCAACATTTGGCTATCGAAGGGTCTCATGCCTAATAGCCTGTTTGATACTTCTGACACAAAAGCAAAAATTTTGACTTGAGTAGATGTATTCATTGGCGGAGAAATAGAAACACACAGTGATTGTAGTTGTGCTTTGAGTTCATCGTCAGAAAGCGATTTCAATGTATCGCTAAATGAATCTATTTGTGTCAACATTCTCTTAAAAGGTTTAAGGTCGGATTCAATCGGTGACCTTTGCAGTTTTTCCATGAACCTTTTAAACATACTTCCACCTGTTTGTTGATGCTTAAGTTATATGTTGGTTGTGGATAAGCTGAATTCAAGTCAAAAGCTTTGAAATCCTTGTTTCTCAATCTAATTAACGTCCGCTACCGTATCTTTGCTGACCTAACCAACTGTATGATTAGGTCAAATCCAAAATTGAAAAGTGTCAGCCAGATATGAGCTATAACATTAGTTGAAAAAATAATATAACCAACCAAGCTTTAATGCCCGAACACTTATATTGAAATTTTTAATTATCAAAGAACAAAAAAGCGACTACTCAAAGGAGTAAGTCGCTTTAATTCACACAGAGGTGGTTCTAACTTTATTCGTATGTTTCCATCTTTATTTAGACGTTTCCAACTTTATTTAGAACCCACACATTTTATTATTGGATTAAGACGCTATTCAACAGTAACCGACTTAGCCAAATTACGCGGCTGATCAACATCGGTTCCTTTGATAATGGCAACATAATAAGAAAGTAGCTGTAATGGCAAGGTATATACTATGGGTGCAATGAGGTCATCACACACAGGCACATCAATAACCTTCATTGTTTCATCACTAGTAAAATTAGCTTTGCTATCGGCAAACACATACATTAAGCCGCCACGAGCGCGTACTTCTTCAACATTAGATTTTAATTTCTCAATTAAATCATTTTGCGGGGCAACAACAATCACCGGCATTTCAGCATCAATAAGCGCTAACGGACCATGCTTTAACTCGCCTGCGGCATAAGCTTCAGCATGAATATAAGAGATTTCTTTCAGCTTAAGTGCACCTTCCATCGCAATGGGGTATTGATCGCCACGACCTAAGAATAAGGCATGATTTTTATCGGCAAAATCTTCAGCTAAATCTTCAATTGGCGAGGCCAACGCTAACACTTCATCGAGTTTTGTCGGTAAAGTCATCAGTGCTTGTGCTATTTCAGCTTGTTTTTCGTTAGACATGCCATGATGTTGACCTATGGCTAAAGTCATCATCATCAAACCTACGAGCTGTGTGGTAAATGCTTTGGTAGAAGCAACACCGATTTCCGCGCCGGCTTTCGTCATAAAGGCTAAGTCAGACTCGCGCACTAATGATGAACCCGCCACATTACAAATCACTAAGCTTGATTTATAACCAATTTCTTTTGCTAAACGCAAAGCAGCTAACGTATCTGCTGTTTCACCTGATTGTGAAATAGTGACGATAAGTGAATTTTTCGGCACAAAAGATTTGCGGTATCTAAATTCACTGGCGATTTCAATATTACAAGATACACCTGCAAGCTCTTCTAACCAATAACGAGCCACCATGCCTGAATGATAACTGGTGCCACAAGCAATGATTTGCACATGTTCTATTTCTCTAAAAATGTCATCTGCGCCTTCGCCAAAAGTATTTACATCCAGCACACCACCGACTAAACGACCTTCTAAAGCGTTGCGAATGGCTGTTGGCTGCTCGTAAGTTTCTTTGAGCATATAATGGCGATATTCACCTTTGTCGCCAGCATCATTAGTCGCTTCAGTTTCTTTAATTTCTCGCTCAACATTATTGCCATTAAGATCAACAACATTCACTTCAAAACGAGTCACTTCGGCTACGTCACCTTCTTCTAAGAATGAAAAACGGCGAGTAACAGGTAATAACGCCATCATATCTGAAGCAATAAAGTTTTCACCTAAGCCATAACCGATAACTAAAGGGCTGCCAGAACGAGCCACAACGATGCGATCTTTATCTCGTGCATCCATCACCACAGTGCCATAAGCACCTTCAAGTTGTTTAACTGTTTTTTGTACTGCTGCAAGTAATGACTCACTATTTTTTAGTTCATGATGAACTAAATGAGTAATCACTTCGGTATCAGTTTGTGAAATGAACTCATAACCTAAACCTTGTAAACGGGTACGTAATTCATCATGATTTTCAATGATGCCATTATGAACGACAGCAATAGTATTATTTGATAAATGAGGGTGAGCATTCACTTCACTTGGAGAGCCATGTGTTGCCCAACGAGTATGCGCAATACCTGTACCACCATTTAATGGTGAGTCTTGTAGTGCTTGCGCTAGTTCCTGCACTTTTCCTAAACGTTTCACACTGGTTAACTGGTTTTGCTGATCTATAGTTGCAACGCCTGCTGAATCATAACCACGGTATTCTAAACGTCTTAGTCCTTCGACTAAAATATCTGCTACGTCACGTTGTGCTACCGCACCGACTATGCCACACATAATTTTTATCCTTTATTTTTAATTCACTGCTTTAGCGCATATTAAATTCACGCCTTGAGCTACTAGATGTGTTCTTACTGATTCAGATAAGTCATCATCAGTAATGAGGGTATGTATTTGCTGCCAAGCTAATTCTAGGTTTGGGATTTTCTTAGCTATTTTGTCCGACTCAACCATCACGATAACTTCTCGTGCTACTTCTGCCATAACACGGCTTAAGCCAATAAGTTCGTTAAAAGTTGTGGTGCCTCGCTCAATGTCTATGCCGTCTGCACCAATAAATAACTGATCAAAATCATATGAACGTAAAACTTGCTCTGCCACTTGCCCTTGAAAGGCTTCTGAGTTGGCATCCCAAGTGCCTCCGGTCATCAATAATGTCGGTTCATTTTCTAGGGCATGAATTTCATTGGCGATACTTAGGGCATTAGTCATCACGACTAAGCCTTTTTTACTTTCTAATTCACTCACTAAGGCAGAAGTTGTTTGGCCGCTATCAATAATAATGCGGTTATGGTCGCGAACTAATGTGGCCGCATGCTTAGCAATCGTTTTCTTTTGTTTAGAAAGTTTTTCACTTTTAGGCTCTGTTATTTCACTCGGTAGTGCTACCGCACCGCCGTAACGCCTTAATAGTAAACCGCTATTTTCTAGGGCGGCAAGATCTTTACGAATAGTGACTTCTGAAATATCAAATTGCTTCGCTAAGCAGTCAACACTGATCTCTCCGCTCAGATTGAGATCGGCAATAATACGATGACGGCGTTGTTGAGTGTTTCTTTTTGACATATCTTTGAAGTTTTTCAGTTAACTTTCATTTTGGCCGTTATTATGTTTCAAATCGAAAGTTAATGCAATATATCTCTAAGTTAACACTGTCATTATTTATACCAGTAGATAATGACAGTGTGACGATTATTGAAATTCAGCAGAGGCTATTTTTAGGCTGGTCGTTTAAAAGCTTCGACACTAGTTATGAGTCAGCAGTTACACTTTCTTAACCAAAAGAACAGGAGTAACTGCAGCAAAATAATACTAAGGTAGGATTTTTAATGGTGATTATTTTTTAACGGGGCGTTGCCAGTTTTTGATATTACGCTGCTTGCCACGGGCTACAGCAAGATCGTCATTAGCTACATCTTTGGCAATAACAGAGCCCGCACCAACCGTTGCAGTACTACCAATAAACACTGGCGCTACCAATGAACTATTTGAACCAATAAAAGCGTTATCATCAATAATGGTTTTTGACTTATTCACACCATCATAATTACAAGTAATAGTACCAGCACCAATATTAACATTTTTTCCTACCATGGTATCGCCAAGATAAGTTAAATGTCCGGCTTTACTGCCTTCTCCTAAGGTAGATTTCTTCATCTCCACAAAGTTACCTACATGAGAGTCTTTATTCATTACTGTACCCGGGCGGATGCGAGCAAAAGGGCCAACAGAACAGTTTTCACCAATAACCGCATCTTCAATAATGGTATTAGGTTTTATTTCAACATTTTCAGCTATTGAGCAGTTTTTAAGAATACAGTTAGCGCCAACTTTAACGCCATTAGCTAACTCGACAGTCCCTTCAAATATACAGTTGATATCAATACTGACTTCGCTACCAATAGACAACTCTCCTCGTATATCAATACGAGCAGGATCACGTAAACTTGCGCCCGCTATCATCAAATCGTCTGCTAGTCGTGCTTGATAAGCTCGCTCTAGGGCAGCTAATTGTACTCTGTTATTAGCCCCTTCAACTTCAATTTCTGTTTCAGGGTGGGCGCTAGCAATCACTTTACCTTCGTTGTGTGCGGAAGCAATAATATCAGTTAGGTAATATTCTCCTTGAGCATTATCATTAGATAAACCAGATAACCAGCGTTTTAAATCACCGCCGTTGGCAAGTAAAATTCCTGTATTGGCCTCTTTGATTGTTAGCTGCTCTGGGCTGGCATCTTTTTGCTCTACAATACCGACAACTTTGTCTGCTTGTCGAACAATACGGCCATAGCCTGTAGGGTTGGCAAGATGAACTGTCAACAATGCCATGCCATTATCTGGTTTCGCTTGTAGTAAACTATCTAAGGTTGATACTTTTGTAAGCGGTACATCACCGTATAATACCAATACATCTTCATCGTCCTTTAAAAATGGAGAAGCTTGATCAACCGCATGGCCTGTGCCTAATTGCTCTACTTGTTCAACAAAAGTTAGGTCATCACCGGCAATAGACTCTTTAAGTACATCACCTCCAAAGCCATAAACCACATAAATATTTGTTGCGCCAAGTTGGCGAGCACTGTCTATAACATGAGCTACCATAGGTTTATCAGCAATGACATGCAGTACTTTAGGCAAAGAAGAGCGCATACGGGTACCTTTACCCGCAGCAAGAATGACAACAGAGAGAGACATAGAAAATCCATTCAGCTTAATAGTATTAATTACGTTATTGTAACCAAGAACAAGCTTACTTTACTAGGATTAAGACTAAGATTTATCTATCAAACCAACTTCTAAAGCTTCAAACCAATCAAGAAAACGCTGCACATCATCACCTTTAAAAATTCGGCCATGTTGAGGGCACATCATATCAATATCTAATTTTCTGACCCTTCTTACTCAATCATTTTTTGCCGCGTTTGATGGCATCCAGCGTTGATGAAACATTTTCATTTGACCAATATGTTCATCAAAGTCTTCTAAAAATAAAGGTGCATCTTCAGCTTCTAAAGCAGCACCAATATCCCCTGACATTAAAATTTTTGCCTCACCATCGTAAACATTAAAGTTACCGGATGAATGTAGATAATGCGCGGGAATAAACTCTAAATTAACACCATCAATTTTCAACACATTACCTTCATCAGGGATAGGTGCATAAGTGATACTCTCCATACCAAAGTGGCGTAAAAAACTTTCCCAAATCCACGGAGAATGGAGTGTAGCCGATAGTAAAGCTTGATCCCATAATCCTAGTGAACAAATAATATCTGGATCTTGGTGCGAGGCGAAAATATGGGTGATTTTATCTGCTGGTACTTGTTTTATTACTGCAGATAACATGGCAGAGAATAGCTCAATCCCCCCAGGGTCCATTAACAAAGCATTATTTTTACTGATAACTATATATTGATTGGTGTCTATCAATTTGCTCAGGCTTTTCATTGTCACGAGCGAACATCAGCCAAGAGTGAGAGCCATTTTCAAAAAGCTTTTTTGTTTTCATTTTTTATTTTCCATTAATATTCGTCTAGTGTGGCAACCATTTGCTGGGAGTACTTAATATGTTCTTTGATTTGGCCTGCTGCCCCTTCAAAATTATCAGCAACATTTATCAAAGCTTCTTGGTATTGAGCGCCAGTTTGTGAGGCCTCAACTCTGGAGAGTGTTGCCAGTATTACGGCATTACGAAGTTAGCTACTTAACATAGCTAACTCATCATTTAACTGATCAATTTGCCGTTTGTAGGTACTTGCTAGAGCCTGCTGTTTAACACTACAACGCTGATACGTATCATCTAAACTATGAATATAAGGAGAATCTTTAGCTCGCAAATAAACGGCATTGAAGTGTTTTATTGCCACATCTGCTCGTACTTTCTCTGCTGATGTTTGGCTCAAAATAGCGGCTAATTGATTGATTCTCTTTGACGAGCTAATCGTTATTTCTGCTAACCGATCAATAAAACCAGTCAAAGACCTAAAGCCTGCAGCCCGTTCGCCCGCCCGTAAAGCGACAGCCCTAGCATTACTGGCAGTTAAAGACAGCTTTTGCGCGATTTGGGTAGCTTGATCAAGTTTTGCCACTGATACAAAGTAATTATGAGAAAGTTATGATATTGGCTTTATGATGTTTTATTTATTAGTTTCAATTAATTATAAGCACAGAAATACAATTTTGTTAGCTCATGTTCATTTTTTTAAGCTAAGCTATCATTTTACCGCGCTTTCGTAACCTGCATTTGCACTTATGCTGTGCAAGAAGATTTTTTTCGCCCTGCAACTAAGCATAACCATAATCATAACAATTTTCCATTTTTCAATTACTTTATAATTTTTAATGAGTTATCAAGTAAAAACATCTTTGGTACAGTCTTTGCGATATTACTAGCAACATAACGCAATCCGCGGTAAGTAAAATGAGCGATAAAATAAAACTAGTAGTGATAGGAAATGGTCCTGTTGGCCATAATTTTTTAGAAGCCTTGGTTGACAGTGGGCAAAGTGAGCAATACCAAGTCACTGTTTTTGGTGAAGAGCCATTACCAGCATACGACAGAGTACACCTAACCAACTGGTTTAAAAATCAAGATGTTACCGATATCAACATGGTGAAGGGCGATTTCTATCCAGATAATAATTTCACTTTATATACCGGTGATAAAGTAACCAGCATCGATCGCTTTAAACGCATTGTCATAAGTGAGTCTGGGTTAGAGGTAAACTACGACAAAATTATTTTAGCCACTGGCTCATTTCCGTTTGTACCTCCCGTACCCGGTCATCAGCGTGACAACATTTTTGTTTACCGCACCATTGATGATTTGGAGAAAATCACTGCCGCAGCACAAAAAGCCAAAGTTGGCGCGGTAATTGGCGGCGGCTTATTAGGCTTAGAGGCTGCAAAAGCTCTGATGGATTTAGACTTAGAAACTCATGTTGTAGAATTTGCCCCGCGCTTGATGGCGGTGCAAGTTGATGATGGCGGCGGCACAATGCTTCGCAAAAAAATCCAAGACTTAGGGGTCAGTGTTCATACCCAAAAAAATACTCAAAACATCAGTGATGGTGAGCAAACTTTTCATAAAATGAGTTTTGCCGATGGCCAAGAATTAAATACCGATATTATTGTCTTTTCTGCCGGTATCCGTCCTCGAGATGAATTAGCTCGAAATGCTGGGTTAGGCATGGGTGCCCGTGGTGGTGTAGTCATCAATAATAACGCATTAACCTCTGATAAAGATATTTATGCCATCGGCGAGGTCGCCCTTTGGGACAATAAAATTTTCGGCTTAATTGCTCCAGGCAATGCCATGGCACAAGCCGCAGTAGATCATCTTACAGGTGTAGGCACGAGTGAATTTGCCGGTGCAGACATGAGCACAAAGTTAAAGCTTATGGGTGTTGATGTTGCCTCTATTGGCGATGCCCATGGTATTACACCAAACTCTCGCAGTTATACTTATGTTAACGATCGAGAGGAAGTCTATAAGAAAATTGTTGTCAGTGAAGATGATAAATACTTACTTGGTGCTGTCTTAATTGGTGATGCTGCCGAATATGGTTCTTTACTTCAATTTATGCTCAATAAAATGGAGCTACCTAGTGAACCTGAAGGATTAATATTACCAAGTGTCGATGGTTCTTCTAGCGGCATTGGTGTCGACGCACTTCCTGATTCAGCAGTATTATGTTCTTGTATGAATGTTAGTAAAGCTGACGTTATTGATGCTGTTCAAGCAGGTGCTTGTGATATGTCCGCTATCAAATCATGCACCAAAGCAGCAACTGGTTGTGGTGGTTGTACTGCACTAGTCACTCAGGTTTTAAATAGCGAGCTAGAAAAACAAGGTGTTGAAGTTAACACCGATCTTTGTGAACATTTTTCTTATACTCGCCAAGATTTATATAACATTATTCGTGTTGAGAAAATCAAATCTTTTGAAGAACTATTAGAGAAACACGGTACTGGCTTAGGCTGTGATATTTGTAAGCCAACGGCAGCTAATATTCTTGCTTCTTGTTGGAACGAACACGTATTTAACAGTAACCTTCAAGGTTTACAAGATACCAACGATTACTACATGGGCAATATGCAAAAAGATGGTACTTACTCTGTAGTACCCCGTGTTGCCGGTGGCGAAATCACACCTGATAAGCTTATCGTGTTAGGAGAAGTTGCTAATAAATATAACCTTTACACTAAGATTACTGGTGGCCAACGCGTTGATTTATTTGGTGCTCGTTCAGAGCAATTGCCAATGATCTGGCGTGAACTGGTTGATGCTGGTTTTGAAACAGGTCATGCCTACGGTAAGTCATTACGAACAGTAAAATCATGCGTTGGTTCTACTTGGTGTCGCTATGGTGTTCAGGACTCTATGGGCATGTCTATTCTACTTGAAAACAGATACAAAGGTCTACGCTCACCTCATAAACTAAAAATGGCTGTTTCTGGCTGTACACGTGAATGCGCAGAAGCGCAGAGTAAAGATGTTGGTGTTATCGCAACAGAAAATGGTTGGAACATGTATGTGTGTGGTAATGGTGGTATGAAGCCTAGACACGCGGATTTATTCGCTTCAGATTTGAGCGATGTTGAATTAATTAAATATATTGACCGTTTCTTCATGTTCTATATTCGTACTGCTGATCGTTTACAAAGAACTTCGGTTTGGATGGATAACATGAAAGGTGGATTAGAATACCTTAAATCTGTAATCATCGATGACAAACTTGGACTAGCAACTGAGTTAGAGCAAGAAATGTCTAACGTTGTTGATACTTACCAGTGCGAATGGAAAACAACCATTGATGATCCTATCAAGATGAAGCGATTCGAACACTTTGTTAATAGCGATCAGCAAGATGATAACGTTATCTTTACTACAGAACGTAAGCAAATTCGTCCTGCTTTTGCTGATGAAAAACCACTTACTATTGAAGTTAATTAACAGAGGAATTAAACCATGCCTAATCAACAGCAGTGGCAAAATATTTGCGAACTAAATGACATATTACCAAACATGGGCGTTTGTGCTTTATTTGAAGGACAGCAGGTAGCCATTTTTAGAGTTGTTAGCCAAAAAGGTGCTGAAGAACTTTACGCTATTAATAATTACTGCCCTTTTAGTGATTCTAACACCCTGTCTAGGGGCTTAGTCGGCAGCATAGAAGATAAGATAGTTGTTGCCTCACCACTTTATAAACAACACTTTGATTTAACGACAGGTATTTGCATTGAGGATCACAGTATAACTGTTAATACATACCCTGTTCGCCGTAATGGTGCCATCATCCAGCTTGCAGCCTAAGGAAACAACATGAATTATAATTATTACATCACCGATGTTTTTACCGAACAGCCTTTTCATGGAGTGCCTGTACCTGTTTTCACTGATGCCAGTACCTTAACAGATAAGCAGATGCAGCAAATAGCGAGTGAGCTAAACGCAAGTTGTACGGTGTTTCTTTTACCCACAGACAAAGAAAATACTCGAGAAATTAAAACCTTTTCCAAACTTGAAGAAATGCCTACCAGTTCCCATTCCATTTTGGCTGCCAGCTTTGTACTCGCCAAAACAGAACAGGTCGCGCTAAGTGAACAGCATACGCTAATTTCTCTAACTTCAACTTGGGGAAAAAACACCCAAACCATAAACACTTATGTCAGTAAAAATGCCCATGGTCAAGCAAGCTTAGTACAGCAAACCTATGACACTCATACTGCTATAGACTACTACACGCCAACGACAGAAGAATTGGCGGCCATGCTATCTCTTAGCCCTGCCGACATTGGCTTTGAAAGCTATCGCCCCTTAATTGTTTCTTGTGGTGTACCTTATTTAATTGTACCAATCATGTCTTACAACGCTATTCGGGATGCTAAGTTTAATGAAGCGGCTTGGAGTAACTCATCTGCCCCAAGCTCTTTAGCTCAAGAAATTCTGCTTTTTGCTAATAATACCGACCAAAACCCAGCAGACTTTCATGCTCGCCTGCTTGGACCTGCAATCTCTCATCATGAAGATCCTCCCATTGGTGGAGCTATTGCCGCTTTCGCCAACCATATTTGTGATCATCCTCATATTCAGGCAGGCACACATATTTTTGCTATACAACAAGGCGCCAATGAGGCTAGAAATAGTATGCTCTTTGTAGAAATGGATAACAAACAGAGCAAAGATTTAACTATTCGGGTTGGTGGTTATGCTGTGTTAATGAGTGAGGCAACCATAGCCGTCAATTAGCACAGTAAGCTTTAAAGTAAACAGTCCGTAGTTTTGACAGCTACGGACTATTTAATTTACTAAACAAGACAGTGCTAATTTGGTATTTACATTATAAAGACTCAGCTTGCCGTCTGTACTAACCGAAAATAGCTCTCATCAAGCTAATAACTTGCTCGACAGTTTTACCTTGTTTAACACTAGTAATTATAGAGTCTCGTTTGCCTTTTAGATACTCTGGTGTATCTTCAGCTTCGAGCGCTTGATCAACTTGTTCCTCTATCGTTAATTTTGTATTTATACGTCTTGAAGAGTTTATTGCTCGACGTGGCTTGTTTAATGCCTTATCACGTAAGCGCAAATAATTAGAGTTAAAAGCAAGATTCTTATCTGCAAATAAAAACAGGTCTACGAATATTGCTCTTGCTTGCCATATTTTCAGTTCCCTTTCCGCTTCTGGTTGCGCTTGATGCCACCAAGCACAGGTACGTATGGTCGAAATGAGTTCATGCCAATAACTATCGAAATCAAAGCCGTTAAACTTAATCAAACCTAACCCCTGGCAAAGCACCTCTAACTTAGCATTAGTCAAGGCGATAAATTGATCTGGCCTTCTCATGGCTAATAAACGTGTTGCTGGTGCTAGAGGGGCTTTTTCCCCATTACTTTTATTTTTCTTATAATGACTAAAAATACGCTTATAAGCTTTTTCGAAATCGCGATATTGTGCTGGTGTTACATCACCTGTCAGTGGGATGTAGTTTAATGCCTGCTGGAAGTCTTCAGCTTGCTCTACCAATAGCGTATGAAATAGTTTAGCCCCTTTAGTTGAAGCAAACCATTCAACATCAAAATCATACACGGTATAGTGATGATTGTTAGTATGCTTACCAGCATAGGTTAAACGGTCATTTTCAGACATTTCAGCTAGCGAACATGCATTGAGGTTATGAATATAATCTAACAGCGCAAACCGCTCTTCTAGTGCATGACTTTCTGCCTGTTGCTCAATAAAAGCTACGAACAGTGGCCAAGGAGCAATGCGTAGCATTTTTAACTGACTAACACTTATGCCAAGGGTTAATAATTGTTCCAGTTTTTCAAGTGGCTTAAATTGCTCAACATCAAGCAAATCTCGGTTTATACCGTTTTGGGATAAAGATAAAAGCTCAGTACACCAACCCAAAAAATCTTCAGGATGATGAGTTACTTTAACGGCCATTAAGTTTAAGCTCAGCTCTGATATATAGCTTAACGACTTATTATATATAGTATTTTCAGCATCAGACAATGCCATTGTATTAACAGGGGAAGTTAAGAGTTTTCTCATTTAACTAGCTGACTCCATTATATATTCAATTATTTTACTATGCTTAAATACAAAAAACCCGCAGAGTGGACTGCGGGTTATGCATTAGAAAGCAAAAAGCCCGTCACTTGCGTAACGGGCTTTTCTAAAGAGAA
>ENA-UZWX01000291-UZWX01000291.1-metagenome-genome-assembly--contig:-Day-4---50m-contig-291_pt1 | contig 67663 bp, 78 predicted proteins | sample MGYA00260347_ERZ794907 | MGnify/ENA metagenome assembly ERZ794907 | reverse complement strand
TATTATATTAACGAAATTTATCAATGAAGCATTACTGGCTTAGTATCGTTTGTCTATTATTTGCATCAATGGCTTATGCGGGCGAGCATTTGGACATTGAATTAGATTCTGGTGATGCGGTTAGTATTGATGCTTACAAGGCAGAGGGAGAAACTTTGTTTTTATACTTACCATCAGAGCGTGGACTTGGTAAAGGCTATGTCTCTACCGCACAACAATTAGCCTTTGATGGTCATGATGTGTGGGTGGCTGATTTGCACAGTAGCTATATGATTCCCAAAAGTCGCAGCAGTATTAATCGTTTTAATGCCAATGACTTACTCGGACTACTCGCCCATGCTAGAGAAAAATCTTTTAAAAACGTTTACTTTATCAGCTCTGGGCGAGGCACACAATTGGCACTTAAAATGGCTTACTATTGGCAGTTAAAACATCCAGATTCTCATTTACTCAAAGGGCATATTTTTCACTCACCGCACCTCATTGATGGCAAGCCTGATTTGGGTAGTGCAGCGCGCTATGTCAATATTGCCAAGCACAGCAATTTACCTATTTATGTTTTATTGCCACAATTTGGCACAAAGTTTTTACGCGGTAATGAGATTGTAAACAAACTTCAACAAGGTGGTAGCCCGGTATTTTTGCACCGTTTAACAGGCGTGCATGGTGGCTTTCACATGCGCAGAGAATCAGACTTATCAAAACCTGGCATAAAAGCAAGAGGAAATTTGACAGAGACTTATCAGAATGCTGCACAGTTAATGAAAGCCATGCACGCACCTAAAATATTAACAACCGATAAAAATTTAAATACAAATGCCAAGGTGGTTTTTAGTGAGTCAGTATTGCAAAAATATCAGGGTAAACAAAACCTACCACTAGAATTAAAAACACTGGAGGGCAAGACACTCAACATAAATGATTATAAAAATCAAGTGTTGTTGATTAATTTTTGGGCGAGTTGGTGTAATCCCTGTGTAACAGAAATCCCTTCATTAGTGCGCTTGCAGGAAAAATTCAAAGGACAAAACTTCAAAATTATTACCATTAATATTGGTGAATCTAAAGAGAGAATTGTCAAATTTGTTAAAAAAGTTGGCTTGACTTTGCCCGTGCTATTTGACCCTGATGGAGAGGCAACCAAGGACTGGGGCGTGTATGCCTATCCCTCTAATTTTTTGATTGATAAACAAGGGGTTATTCGTTATGGTTATCGGGGTGCTTTAGAATGGGATAAGCAAAGCGTTGTAGAGACGATTAAGACATTGCTGTGAAATACGATATTATTATTGTTGGTGCAGGGGCGGCGGGGCTAATGTGTGCTGCACAAGCACAACAACGCGGGCGTAAAGTTTTGTTGATAGACAAGGCAGAAAAACCAGGCAAAAAAATTTTAATCTCAGGTGGTGGACGTTGTAATTTCACCAATTTGCACATTGACCCAAAAGCCTATATTTCTAACAACCCTCACTTTGCCAAATCTGCTCTGTCGCGTTACACCCAATGGGATTTTATTGCGTTTTTAGAAAATGCAGGATTGCATTGGCAGGAAAAAACCTTGGGGCAATTATTTTGCGATGAAAAATCAACCGCGGTGCTTGATATGCTCTTAGATGCGTGTCAACAAGCAGATATCTTGCTCAATACCAATATTCAAAATATCAATCATCAAGACGGTTATGTATTAACCACCAATCAAGGGGTTTTTCAAGCGCCCTCACTGGTCATTGCCACAGGCGGTGCCTCTATTCCAAAGATGGGTGCAACGGATTTTGGATTACAGGTTGCCAAGCAATTTGGGCTTAAATCAATTGCTTTTAAGCCTGCTCTGGTGCCATTTACTTTTCATCAGTCTGATATTGATCGTTATTTTAAAGATTTGTCGGGGCTCAGTGTTGATGCACTTGTTAGCTGTAACGGGCAAAGTTTTAGAGAAAGTATTCTGATTACGCATCGGGGCATCAGTGGTCCAGCAGTATTACAAATTTCTTCCTATTGGAAAAAAGGCGACGAAGTTATCTTTAATTTGTTGCCTGATTTGAATGCAAGTGATTGGTTGCTACAGATGCGCGATAGCCACCCTAAATCTGCATTAAAAACCGTTCTAAGTACTTATTTTCCAAAGCGTTTGGCGATTCGTCTAGCAGATACATTGTTAGATAAAGCTTTATCCGATAATGCACTGAATCAAATTAAAAAAGTGGATTTAATGGCTTTAGGTGCAAAACTCAATCATTGGGCGTTGACACCTGGCGGTACCGAAGGCATGCGTACAGCAGAGGTTTGCGTGGGCGGGGTTAGTGCCAATGAGTTGTCTTCTAAAACTATGGAATCCAACAAGCAAAAAGGCTTGTATTTTATTGGCGAAACAGTTGATGTCACAGGTTGGCTGGGTGGTTATAATTTTCAATGGGCTTGGTCGTCAGGATGGGTAGCTGGACAAGTTGTATAAATAGGGATGATGATGTTTATTAAAGATTTCAAAGACAAGCTAAAATACCAAACAATTGAGTTAAAAAAAAGCGAGATTTTATTTCGACAAAACACAAAGGTTGAGCGTTTATTTTTCCTTGAAGAGGGTAGAATTAAGTTGGTTCGAGAAACAATAGATGGGCAATCTTTAGTTATTCACACTGCTTATTCACAAGAAACATTTGCTGAAGCGTCACTTTTTTCAGATAAGTACCATTGCCATGGCGTTTGCGGTTCTGCATGTACGGTGTTGTCTTTTTCTAAAGATGAGGTTTTAAAGTATTTACAAACACATCCTAAGGTTATGATGAAGTTGCTAAAGATTTATATGCAACAAGTGCGGGATCTAAGATTGCTGAATGAAATTAAAAGCATTAATAGCGCTTATGAACGAGTATTGGCGTTTCTTAATGCTGAATCTAATGAAAATTCTGAACTGTATTTTTCTTGTTCACTTAAAGACATGGCACAAAAACTAGGTTTAGCACACGAAACTTTTTATCGCACTTTAAAAATACTTGAGAGAGAAGACAAGATTAATCGACAAGACAATTATATTAAAATTATATGATTTGAATCATAGTCTAATAATTAAAATTACCGTACAATACGTTTTATAAGACCCCTTTAAGTTTGACAATATTTTTCTTATAAAGAGAGCAAAGTGAAAAAAGCAATTTTATTTTTTGCATTAATGAACGTGTTGGGAATAACGCAAGCTGCAATAGACAATCGTTATCACCTAGGCTTTAACGATGAAGAAAAAGCAGAATTTTTGAGTGAAATGAGACAAATGCTAACTAGTATTCAGCAAATTACACTCGGCATTGGCACTGGAAATAAAGCCATGGTTATCAAAGCAGCACGCTATTCTGGCAATCGCATGGCAAGAGCAACACCTCAGTCTATTAAAGACAAGACACCCGTATCGTTTGAGAAAATTGGTGGACCAACGCATATGATGTTTGAAGAATTAGCGATTAATGCAGCGGAGGTGGATGATGCAGATGATATGAAAGATTTAGCAGAATTTACTGCTAAATTAATGCTTAATTGTTTGGCTTGTCACGAAGCATTTACAGTTAATTAAATAGAAACCTTTGTATAAATATGAATAATCATGTTTGAATTTGGCGAAAAAGTACAAGGTTATGAAGTTCTGGTGTTTAATGAGCGGGAAGTAAGGGCTGCAGCAGGCATTGTATTTTTGTTTGCTTTTATGGCTTTTATGAATGGTTTTTTAACGGGCAATAATGAACCAACCAAGTTGATGGTTTCGGTGTTTTTATTTGATTTTTTTATTCGGATTTTCGTCAATCCTAAATATGCACCTTCTATGGTTGTTGGTCGCTGGGTAGTAAACAATCAAACCCCTGAATATGTAGGTGCACCACAAAAACGCTGGGCTTGGGCATTTGGTTTTTTTCTGGCGTTAGTGATGTTTTATTTGGTGGTGTTAAATGACATTCGTGGTCCTATTAACATTTTGACCTGTGCTTTATGTTTGGGCTTGTTGTTTTTTGAGGCGGTATTTGGTATTTGTGCAGGGTGCAAAGTCTACAATATATTCCACAAAGGTGGTGCGCAATATTGCCCCGGTCAGTCGTGTGATATGACTCGAGACCAAGACACAATTCAGCAACTTAACTTTGTGCAAAAGGTGATATTTACAAGCTCGATATTAATACTGTTGTATTTAATGTTCGGCGATATTATTAAAACATTATTTTTTTAGGATAACCTATATGAAAAAAATTATCATAACCACATACATTTTGTTATTTTCTCTACCCTCTTACGCCAGTCTTGAGGTACAAAAAGTTAGTGATAACGTTTATGCCTTAGTAGGAGAATTATCCCAAAGGTCGGAAAGTAATTTGGGCAACAACTCTACACATGGTGTTGTTATTACCGATGAAGGGGTGATATTGATAGATTCAGGGGCAAGTTATCTTGGTGCTAAGGAAATTCATAAGACCATTCAGACACTAAGCGATAAACCTATTAAGATTGTCATTAATACTGGTGGGCAAGACCATCGTTGGCTTGGTAATGACTATTTTGCAAAACTTGGCGCTAAGATTATTGCTTCGAGTAAAGCAAGAGAAGACCAAAAAGTAAGGGTTGAACAGCAGATTGCAAGGCTCACCCCACTTATTAAAGACAGTTTAAAAAATACAAAACCTGTTTTTGCAACTGAAGTTTTTAACGACAAAAAAGAGATTGAATTGGGTGGTGTTAAGTTGGCGTTACATCATTTTGGTTCAGCACACACACTTGGGGATATTGTTGTTTGGATGCCAAGCAGCAAGATTATGTTTACAGGTGATATTGTTTTTAATAACAGGATGTTGGGTGTTGGCCCTGCCAAAAATTTTCAAAGTTGGATTAAGGTTTTTGAAAAAATGGCAAGTTTTAAACCAGAATATATTGTCCCAGGTCATGGTCGTGTATCTGACTTATCAACGGCAAGCAACGATACGTATCGTTATTTAGTTTTTTTAAAAACAGAAATTGCTAAAATTTTAGACAATGATGGCAGTATGTTAGAAGCCAGCAAAATCAATCAATCAAAATTTCATTATTTAAAAAATCATGAGTCTATTGCCGGAAAAAATGCACAATGGGTGTTTGAACAAATGGAATTTGATTATTAATTTAGGAGGTAATATGAAAAATAGTTTAATTATTGTTTTGCTGTTGGCTGTTGGTGTTGCAATATGGTTTGGTTTTAATAGCAGTCAAACAACGAACAATCAAGAAAAAATGGCTAAAGATTGCGAAATTCCAGACTTTGCAAAAGCCATTGGGCATGAAGACAAATGGCTGTTACACAATGGCTGTCCACCACGGGAAAAAATCAAGTAGGAAAAATATAAACAGCCGGACTTAAATAATCTGACAAGCCTCATCAAAACTTAAGCGTGGTGAGCGCGGGAAAAGTTTTTCTTCGTCACCGTACCCCACAGCGCAAATAAAGAGTGATTTTGTGTTGCCATCTGAGAAAAACGCCTGATCCAGTGTTTCAGCATTAAAACCACCCATCGGACCACAATCCAGACCTACTGAGCGTGCTGCCAACATGAAATAAGCACCTTGCAGAGTAGCGTTCATCTCGCCGGCTGATTTAATCTTTTCAGGTTTGCCTTCGTACCAACTTTTGGCATCAGTATGCGGGAAAAGTTTGTCTAATTTTTCATAAAACTTTGTGTCATAAGCAATGATTGCCACCACAGGGGCGCTCATTGCTTTATCAATATTGCCCTCATCTAGGTGCGGCTTAAGTTTTTCTTTGGCTTCATCAGATTGCACAAAGGCGATGCGTGCAGGGCAGTTGTTGGCTGCAGTGGGTCCAAACTTCATCAGTTCATAGATTTGTTGAATTTGCGTTTTAGATACCGGTTTATTCAGCCAACCATTTTGGCTTCTTGCATTGCGAAATAAAGTATCAAGCGCGTCCTTGTTCAGCATAAAATATCCCCGTAAATGATTAAAACATTAAAACTATGTTAGATTATATATTTTTTGACACAGCGCTCTCGCAAAAATTCAAAGACCATTTAACAAAGGTGGGTATAGAATTTAAGGTTGAAAATGATGATAACTTTGGTTCGGTACAAGGTGAAATTGTTTCTATTAATGACGATACCAGCGATGATATTTTGGATGAGTTACAAACTTTATACGATGAGTTGCAAGATGAATTAGAGCAAATACTTGAACAAAATGAAGAGGGTTTACTCATGAATGCAGCGGGCATGCAAACCCAACTCAAAGACGGCACTATATGTACACTAAGAGTAGAACCCAGCATTGTAACACGCATTTTGACTGTGTTAGAATTTGACGAATTGCAGGCATTTGTTGATAATATCGCTAAAAGTGTCGAAGAGCCTGACAGCGGACATTTTTGTCACAATATAAATAAAGAGTAAAGATGAAAAAAATTACAATTATTGGCGCAGGATTTGCAGGGCTGAGGGCTGTTAGAACCTTACGTAAGCAAAACAAACATTGTGAAATTACCTTGATTTCGCCCAGACCAGAGTTGGTGTATATGCCCAGTCTGATTTGGGTGCCTTCGGGGGCGGCCAGCAAAAAAGACATTGTGATTCCACTAGACAATTTTTTTCAACGCATGAAAGTTCGCCATGTTGCAACAGAGGTGGAGAAATTGGAAAGCGATGGTAGAGTGGTGGTGTCCACAGATGGTATCAGAATTGAAAACGATGCGTTGATTATTGCTTCAGGTGGGCGCTTTATTAAAAAATTACCCGGCATTGAAAATGCCATCACACCTTGCGAAGGGTTCAGTGCTGCAGAACAAATACGCGACAAGATAAAGGCAATGGATAGTGGTAATATTGCCATTGGTTTTGCTGGCAATCCAAAAGAGCCAAGCGCAATGCGTGGCGGCCCGATGTTTGAATTTTTGTTTGGCTTGGATACACAATTACGCCAAGAAGGGCGACGTGATAAATTTAACCTCACCTTTTTTACCCCTGCTGAAAAACCTGGTGCGCGATTAGGAGAAAAAGCCGTTAAAGGCTTACTTGCAGAAATGAAGAAGCGCAATATCAAAACCCATTTGGGCTTTAAAATGAAAAAATTTGAAGCCGATAAAGTCGTTACTGAAGGCGGTGAGTTTGCTGCCGATTTAATTTTGTTTATGCCAGGGATGACAGGCAACCAATGGTTTGACAACACCGAGCTTGCTCGCAGTGAAGGTGGCTTGTTAAAAGCAGATAAGTTTTGCCAAGTTGAAGGCGCTGATAAAGTTTTTGTGGCGGGAGATTCTGGCTCATTTCCAGGTCCCGATTGGATGCCAAAACAGGCGCACATGGCAGATTTGCAAGCCGAAGCTGCGGCTAAAAATGCACTCGATATGTTAGATAACAAACCTTCAAGTCATACTTTTAAGGTTGAGTTGATGTGTATTGTGGATTCAAATAACAAAGGCATGTATGTCTCACGTACAATAAAAAGTGGCTTGATGTTGCCAAATTGTCGCTTAATGCACACTGCTAAGAAATTATTTGGCTGGTGGTATTTACGTCAATATCGATAAGCAAACGATGACTCCGATAATGAGTAGTTGACACTCATATGTATATATTGTACAATTGGTACAACTTATAATTAAAAAACTGGTGTGTCAATGGCGACTACTATTTCTACAGCAAATGCCAGAAAAGATTTTTCTGACATTATTAATCAAGTGAACTACGGTCAAGAGCAGGTGTTACTTACTCGAAGAGGCAAAGAAGTGGCTGCTATTGTTTCGGTTGAAGAATTAAAATTATTACAAAAAATTGAAGACTTTGTGGATATTGAGGATGCAAAAAAAGCGTTGGCGTCTCATGAAGACAATATCTCCGCTAAAGAGGTGTGGGCGCAATTAGGGTTGTAAATGCAATACTTAATTGAGTTTAGACCCAGTGTTGTTAAAAACTTAAAACGACTTCCAAAACACGATTTAATAAGGATTAAGAACAGAATTGAAAGTCTCACTGAAAACCCAAAAGGTATTCATGCATCTAAGTTAAAAGGCAACAACCCATTTTATCGAGTTCGTTCTGGGAAGTATCGAATTATCTACCAGATCAATAACGATAAATTGGTTATTTTGGTTGTTAAGGTTGGACACAGAAAAGATGTTTACAAATACCTGTAATTTTTATTAAGAAATAATATGTCAAATTGTCTATTTTGTAAAATTATTAAAGGTGAAATACCTTCGGAAAAAATCTATGAAGATGAGAATGTGTACGCCTTTCATGATATTGACGCCAAAGCACCCCATCATTTTTTAGTGATTCCTAAAAAGCACATCGCTACTTTAAATGATGCTGACGATGCGACTTTATTGGGTAAATTAACTTTAACAGCCAGCAAGATTGCTAAAGAGTTAGGCTTTGCCACAGAGGGTTATCGGGTAGTGATGAATTGCAACGAAAATGGTGGGCAGGCGGTTTATCATATTCATCTGCATTGTTTGGGGGGTAGAGCCCTAACCTGGCCACCTGGCTAACTTTTAGCTGCGTCTTTTTTGCTTTCTATTTTGTTAAATAGCCCAATTTAGACCCAGACCAGGTTTGGGTCTAAATGCTTGTAAAGGTTGGTTGTTTCATTATCTGAAATTCCATTTTTTTTATAGGTTATTTTTATCTCAATAAAGGTTAAAATTCATGCTTTGTTTTATAATGACCTTACTATGAGCAATGAATTTTTAGACAGACATATTGGACTCAATGAGGCAGATATTGCCTCAATGTTGGGTGCTATTGGCGAACAGTCAGTGGATGATGTAGTTTCTAAAACAGTACCTAAGGATATTTTGTTCGGTAATCGAATGGATATTGAGCAGGGCATGAGTGAACGTGATACTCTGGCGTTGGCAACCAAGTTAGCCGCTGAAAACACCCTTGCCACAAATTTCATTGGGCAAGGTTACTGTGGCACATTAATGCCAAGTGTTATTCAGCGCAATATTTTGGAAAATCCAGGTTGGTACACGGCTTACACGCCTTATCAAGCTGAGATTTCACAAGGGCGTTTGGAAATGTTGCTTAACTTCCAACAAATGATTATTGATTTAACGGGCATGGATATTTCTAATGCATCGCTACTTGATGAACCAACGGCTGCCGCTGAGGCGATGATGATGGCACACCGTGCCAATCGCAAAAATAAATCTAATAAATTTCTGTGCGATGTGAATACACATCCGCAAACCCTGACAATTTTGCAAACACGTGCCAAACCACTTAACATTGAGTTGGTGGTAGAAGATATCCAAAATGATGATTTTTCTGATTGTTTTGCGGTACTTATGCAATCACCAGGTACCAACGGTGAGGTACGTGATCTGAGCGACGACATTAAAAAAGCCAAAGCACAAAATGTGTTAACCATTGTTGCTTGTGATATTTTGGCACTGACTTTAATCAAACCCCCTGCAGAAATGGGTGCAGATATTGCCATCGGGAGTTCTCAGCGTTTTGGTGTGCCAATGGGTTTTGGTGGCCCACATGCTGCGTTTTTAAGTAGCCGTGATGAATTTAGACGCATGATACCAGGGCGTATTATCGGTGTTTCACAAGACGCGCTTGGTGCGCCAGCAATGCGTATGTCGTTGCAAACACGCGAGCAACATATTCGCCGTGATAAAGCAACCAGCAATATTTGTACCGCACAAGTTTTATTGGCGGTATTGGCAGCCGCTTATGGTGTGTATCATGGCGCCAAAGGTTTGAAAAAAATTGCAAGCAATGTACATTCAAAAGCTTTAACACTTGCTCACAGTTTTACTGAGGCAGGATTCACCTTGGCAAGTGCACAATTTTTTGACACCATTACGGTTAATACTGATAAGGCAAAAACGCTGTTTAACCAAGCGCGAGAAAAAAATATTAATTTACGCCTATTAAGTGAAAATCAGCTTACTATTGCCGTTGATGAGGCAACCACTGACGAAGATTTATTGGCATTATTAGAAGCACTTTCAATTCCTTATAAGGCCAGCAAGCAAACCACCAATATCACCACTGAAACAGCCAGAAACTCTGAATACTTAACGCACCCAGTGTTTAGTTTGTATCACAGCGAAACCGAAATGATGCGCTATTTAAAGCGTTTAGAAAACAAAGACATTGCGCTTAATCATTCAATGATTGCACTGGGTTCTTGCACCATGAAACTCAACGCTGCCACGCAAATGTATCCAATTAGTCTGCCAGGTTTTTCGCAACTGCATCCTTATGCACCAGTCGAGCAAACCCAAGGTTACCAGCAATTGTTTAAAGATTTAGAACATGCACTTGCACAAGTAACAGGCTATGATGCAATCTCATTACAACCCAATGCAGGCTCTCAGGGAGAGTTTGCAGGGCTTTTAGCCATTCGTGCCTATCATAAATCTCGTGACGAATCACACCGCAATATTTGCCTAATTCCCTCATCTGCACACGGCACTAACCCTGCCAGTGCGGTGATGGCAGGGATGAAAGTGGTGATTGTTAAATGTGATGAATCGGGCAATATTGATATTAATGATTTGCAAGAAAAAACACAAAAACACAGTGATAATCTTGCCGCTATTATGGTGACTTACCCATCGACACATGGTGTATTTGAGGTTGAAATCCAAAAAATTTGTGACATTATTCACAGCAGCGGCGGGCAAGTTTATTTAGATGGCGCTAATCTCAATGCCATGGTAGGCATTACCCGCATGGGCGAATTTGGTGCCGATGTATCGCACATTAATCTGCATAAAACTTTTGCCATTCCGCATGGTGGTGGCGGTCCTGGTATGGGACCAATTGGCGTTAAGGCACATTTGGCAGAATTTTTACCAGGCAATCCATTAGAAAGAGATTCAAATGCAGTGTCAGCAGCCATGCATGGCTCTGCTTCAATTTTGCCGATTTCATGGTCGTATATTAAATTATTAGGCAAATACGGCATGCAGCGCTCAACCGAAGTTGCGATTGTCAGTGCCAATTATATTGCCAATGCACTAAAAGACTATTTCCCAATTCTCTATCGAGGTGAGCAAGGCATGGTGGCGCATGAATGCATTATTGATATTCGCCCGCTCAAAGAAGCCAGTGGTATTAGTGAAGAAGACATTGCCAAACGTTTAATAGACTATGGGTTTCATTCGCCAACCATGTCATTTCCAGTTGCAGGTACACTGATGATTGAACCAACTGAGAGTGAATCAAAACAAGAAATTGACCGCTTTATTACTGCGATGGTTGCTATCCACGATGAGATTCAAGCTGTCATTTCTGGAAACTGGGACAAAGACAACAACCCACTTAAAAATGCACCACACACAGCACTTGAAATGGCAGGCGAGTGGAACTATCCTTATTCACGCACCACCGCACTTTACCCTGTTGAGTCTTTAAAACAGAATAAATACTTCCCACCCGTCAAACGTATTGACAACGTCTATGGTGATCGTAATTTATTCTGTTCGTGTATTGCAACAAGCGAGTTTGAATGATGTTACAGTTTTGAGAGCTGTGTTATTTTGTTGGTAATTTCTTCAGAATCCCATTCAACACCACCAAACAGGGTATAGGCAATTTCCCCTTGTTTATTTATTAAGAAGTTTGAAGGCGCTGCAAATACATGCCATTTTTGCACACTGGAGCCGTCTTCGTTCATCAATATCGTAAATTCTGGCTTGACAATTTTTGCAAATTTCTCAACTTCAGCTTTGGTTTCTGCCATGTTAATGGCTAAAATTTTAAAAGGCATGCCCGCTTTTTTGAGTTTGCTCTGCAAGTTGTTCATCGAGGGCATTTCTTTAATGCAAGGCGGGCAATAGGTTGCCCAAAATTGCACCAAAACTACGCTGCCTTTATATTGCTCTAAGGTATGTGTTTCACCTTTTAGGTCTTGTAAGGAAAGTGTTGGGTTTTTAATTGACCCAGTATATTCTTTCAGCTCTGCTGCACTTGTGTTTAGTGTCATTATAAATAATAACAATAAAAATATTTTTTTCATTTAGTTTCCTTTTTGCAAATAAAACAAGCTCACTTTAATTAAACCAGACAGCTGTGAAGTAACAATGTCTTCCGCTCTGTTGGGGTCTTTGCGCTGGAAAAAATATCCGCGAACACCTGGTATGATTTTAGAGGTAACTTGACTGCCACCTGCTGCTAATTTTTCACTCAAATGTTCAAGCCCCCATCTGTTAGGCGTTCTGCCACTTTCTAACACCATAATAGGTGTTTTTGTTGCACCAACTGCTTCGATGTATTTTGGCTCAACACCTGGTGTAGGTTTGCCATCATTGAGTCTAGGAAAGAGCAATATCAAACCTTTTAAATTATTAATACCTGGATGTTTTTTATGCCATTTTTCTGCGGCACGCAATACGAGTTGTGTGTCAGGTCCAGAGGCGATTAAATAAACATCTTTGCCGGTTTTTGTGGCTTGTTGAACAATGTATGATAAATCTTCATTCTTTATTTCTGCATAGCTGCTACGAGCCTTGGGTAGCATATAAGTGCTAAGAATATCTGGCATCCAGACTTCAATACCGTCTTCAGATAAAGATTGAGCAATAGATTCTTCATTGATGCTTTTACCGAAATCGCAAGGAAAGCCGAGCAGCAAGGTATTGCCTTTTGTAGGAAAAATTCTAAGCTCTACATCTTCTCCTGACGGCGTTTCAATAACAGTCACTTCTTGGGCAATCGACAGCGTGCTGAAGATAAAAAACCCAACCAAAGTAATTTTTCTGATACTATTTAACATATAGTTGCATTATATAGTATATTAAAATACGCTTATATACTTATTTTTACATCCACAACATTAAATCATGAAATTATTTTTATTATTAATATTTTGTTTAAATACAGGCATAATTTACGCACAAGATGTATATGAAGAGGCGGCATTGCTTGAGTCAAATATAGCAAATGGTAAAAAAGTTTATCAGCTATGTGCAAGTTGCCATTTACAAAATGGCTTGGGTAAAAAAAATGGCAGTTTTCCTGTGATTGCCTCTCAACACAAAAGTGTCATTATTAAACAACTTAAAGATATACAAAGTAAACATCGTAAAAACCCCACCATGTATCCTTTTTCAGATGTAAAAACCATTGGCGGTACACAAGCCGTCGCTGATGTTGCGGCTTACATACAAAGCCTGCCAAGTGGCGACAGTAATGGCGTTGGTGTAGGGGATAATTTGGCTTTAGGCAAGCAGATTTATATAAAAAATTGTATTGTTTGTCATGGCCCACAAGGTCAGGGTAATGTTAACTTTGTTTTTCCTAGAATTAAAGGCCAGCATTACAATTATTTATTCCGCCAACTCAAATGGATTCGTGATGAATACCGTGTTAATAGCAATAAAAATATGTTGACTCTGATTAAACCTATGTCAGATGAAGAATTATCAAGTTTGGCAGACTATATCTCGCGTCTTTAAGCATTCTTTAAAGTTGACAATTTTGTGGTATCATTTTTGCCCAATGAGTGTCAAGCAAATGTACAAACAAATAATAACCAGACCTTTAAAAGACCTTAATATGCAAGCAATAAAGTATGCAAACTACTGATTTAGAGCAACAAAGTGTTAGCGAGTTTAGCGAACGCGCTTATCTTGACTATTCTATGTACGTTATTCTTGATCGCGCATTGCCGTTTGTGGGTGATGGGCTCAAACCGGTTCAGCGCCGTATTATTTATGCGATGAGTGAACTAGGGCTCAAATCAACAGCCAAATTTAAAAAGTCTGCACGTACTGTTGGTGATGTTTTAGGTAAGTTTCATCCGCATGGCGATAGTGCTTGTTATGAGGCAATGGTGTTGATGGCACAGCCATTTTCTTATCGCTACCCATTTATTGATGGGCAGGGCAACTGGGGCGCACCTGATGACCCCAAGTCATTTGCAGCAATGCGTTATACGGAAAGCAAGCTTTCTCCTTATGCAGATTTATTACTGAGTGAAATCAATCAAGGCACTGTTAATTGGACAGATAACTTTGACGGCTCATTGCAAGAGCCACAAAACTTACCAGCACAGGTGCCCAATCTATTACTCAATGGCACTTCCGGTATTGCCGTTGGTATGGCAACAGATGTGCCACCACACAATTTAGGGGAAGTTGTTTCTGCTTGCATTCAATTGTTAGACAAACCCTCTACCGAACTTGAAGAATTAATAAAAATCCTGCCCGCACCTGATTATCCAACCAATGCCGATATTGTTTCAAGCAAGGCAGATATTCGACAAATTTATGAAACAGGACACGGCTCTGTTAAGATGCGTGCTACTTATCAGAAGGAAAAGGGTGACATCGTTATCGAAGCATTGCCTTTCCAGGCTTCTGGCTCTAAAGTGATTACACAAATTGCCGATCAAATGCGCAAGAAAAAATTGCCATTGGTGGAAGACATTCGTGATGAATCTGATCACCAAAATCCAACACGAATTGTGATTGTGCCAAGGTCAAACCGTGTGGATGTGGATAGCTTAATGTTACATTTGTTTGCCACCACTGACTTAGAGAAGAATTATCGCGTCAATATGAATGTGATTGGTTTGGATGGCAAGCCACAAGTTAAGCCGCTGATTCCAATGTTAAAGGAATGGCTGAACTATCGCACCCAAGTGGTTACCAATCGTTTGAACTACCGTCTTGATAAGATTCTGGCACGCTTGCACATCTTAGATGGCTTGCTCATTGCATTTTTAAACATTGAAGAAGTCATTGCCATTATTCGCACAGAGGATAAGCCAAAACCGGTGTTAATGTCGCGTTTTAAACTTAGCGAAATACAGGCGGAAGCAATCTTAGATTTAAAACTTCGCCACCTTGCCAAGTTAGAAGAAATGAAAATCCAAGGCGAGCAAAAAGAATTGGCAGAAGAAAAAGAAGCGTTAGAATTGTTATTGTCAAGTGATGCTCGCCTAAAAACTTATATCAAAAAAGAACTTAAAGCCATTATTAAAGGTTTCGGCGATCCAAGACGCTCTAATATCAATCCTGCGACTCAAGGCGCACAAGCCTTTAATAAAGATGACTTAATGCCTGCTGAAAATGTGACAGTAGTGCTGAGTGATAAAGGCTGGGTGCGTAGCGCTAAAGGGCATGACATTGACCCGACTACCTTGAATTATAAATCAGGTGACGGGTATTTAATCAGCGCCAAAGGTCGCAGTAACAAGGCAGCCATCTTTTTGGACTCAACAGGGCGCTCTTATACGCTGAGCGCTAACTCTCTACCAAGTGCAAGAGGGCAAGGTGAACCACTAACAGGAAGGCTCTCACCACCAGTAGGGGCAGAATTTGTTGATGTGCTGATGGGTGATGAGTCGCAAAATATTTTGCTTGCCTCTAATGCAGGTTATGGCTTTATCTCTACTATTGGCGATTTAATTTCAAAGAAAAAAGCAGGTAAAGCCTCTCTGTCATTATCAGGTGCTGCCAAAGTTATGAAAGTGATTAAGGTTGAGGATTTGGAGAAGCAGTTTGTTGCGGTTACTAGCAATCGTGGCAGATTGCTAATATTCCCAGTTTCTGAGTTGCCACAATTATCAAAAGGTAAAGGTAATAAGCTGATTCAAATTCCAACAAAAGAAATGAAGTCTGGCAAAGAATTTGTGGTTAGTATTTGCGTGTTATTTGACTCACAAAACCTCAAAGTAACTGCAGGAAAACGTCATTTAACCATTAAATTCCAAGACTTAACCAACTATATGGGCACACGTGCAAGACGTGGCAACTTACTACCAAAAGGCTACCAAAACCTATCCAAAATCGAGGCTGTTGATTAGAGACAGAAGTTGAATAGACACCTTAATTCAGGGTGTAATAAACTCATATAGATTGGTATAATACCGTTTTTTATAATTTTTCCGAACGATGTTCGTCTTAAAAATTGTCACTGACTTTGCTTCAGCACATTCTCTAAGAAATTACCCTGGTGATTGCTCACGCCTGCACGGTCATAATTGGCAGGTAGAGGTTTCGGTTAAATCCGAAGCGCTTAATGATTTAGGCATTGCGATTGATTTTCGTGAGATTAAAAGACAAACCAAAGAAATTGTCAAAAGTGTGGATCATCAGTATTTGAATGACATCCCTCCTTTTGATGAGATTAACCCAACGGCTGAAAACATTGCAAAATATTTTTTTGAAGAAGTAGGAAAACTAATTAACAATCAAGATGTTCGTGTTTGTGAAGTGGTGATTTGGGAAACACCAAGAGCATCTGTTTCCTATTCGGAGTAACGATAATGAGCGCATGCAGTTTACCTGACACACAAAACAAGATGGACACACGTCAAATTGTCATTGATAAGGTGGGTATCAAGGATATTTCACATCCAATTACTTTTATCGATCGTGATGGCAATAAAAACCCAACAATTGGCAATTTCACGATGACAGTCACTTTACCAAAACATGTTAAAGGTACGCATATGTCGCGTTTTATTGAGATTTTAAATGACGGACCTTGTGAGTTTAATAGCGGTAATTTTGATAAAATTATTGACAAGGTGCGTGAAAAATTGGAATCTGATACTGCACACATTACCTTGGAATTTCCTTTTTTCCGTAAGAAAAAAGCACCTTCTTCAGGGGTAGAGTCGTTAATGGATTATCAAGTGACTTTATACGGGATTTTGAATGAAGGCGCTTCAGAAGTCATGATGAAAGTGGTGGTGCCAGTGACCAGTCTGTGTCCTTGTTCAAAGAGTATTTCTAAGTATGGTGCGCATAATCAGCGCTCGCATATTACGATTAAAGCCAGAGTCGCTAAAGGAAAAATCTTGCATTTAGAAGATTTAATTGAGTTGGCAGAGCAAAAGGCATCCTGTGAGTTGTATGCTATTTTAAAACGCGATGATGAAAAATTTGTGACAGAAAGAGCGTATGATAACCCTGCCTTTGTTGAGGATTTAGTGCGCGAAATTGCACTCGGATTAAATGTTAATGAAAACATTGAATATTATCGTCTTGAATCAGAGAATTTTGAGTCTATCCACAATCATTCGGCTTATGCTTTAATTGAAAATGATAAATGTTAAAAAAGATACTACAAAAAATCAGTAATATTCGTATTACTAAGGCGGAGTCTATCACGCCGCCAATGGTTTATATTAAGCGACATGAAGTAAAAAAAGCGGAATCTGACTTTATTGTTGATGCACGAAAAACCATTGCCAATATTGTTAAAGGTAAAGATAAGCGTTTGCTTGTTGTTGTTGGACCTTGTTCTATTCATGACCCTAAGGTAGCAATAGAGTATGCAAAAAAATTAGCAAAATTACGTGATGCGTTAAAAGACGATTTATTTATCGTCATGCGCGTATATTTTGAAAAGCCACGCACAACGATTGGCTGGAAAGGCTTAATTTACGACCCTGATTTAGACGGTAGTTTTAAGATGGAAAAAGGCTTTGATTTGGCGCGTGGTTTATTATTAAACTTAGCCAAAATGCGCTTACCTACGGCAACTGAATACTTAGACTTAATCACACCACAATACATCTCTGATTTGATTTCATGGGGCGCAATTGGCGCACGCACGACAGAAAGCCAAACACACCGCGAATTAGCTTCAGGCTTGTCTTGCCCTGTTGGTTTTAAAAACGGCACAGATGGTGGCGCTCAGGTAGCGATTGATGCGGTGGTTTCTGCCAGTAGCCCACACATGTTTTGGTCGATTAGTAAAAAAGGCGTGATTAACCGATATACCACTGCAGGCAACCCAAATTGTCATGTTATTTTGCGTGGCGGTAATGGAGAAACTAATTACGACAGCAAGAGTGTGCAAAAAATAGCCAAACAGCTTGCTGATTCAGGGTTGCCTGGTAAATTAATGGTAGATTTCTCACACGCCAACAGTCAAAAGAAATTTAAAAATCAAATTAAGGTTGGTGACGATGTTGCCAAGCAAATAAGTAGCGGCTCTGAGCAAATTTCTGGGGTAATGATTGAGTCGCATTTACATGAAGGATCACAGTCAGTTGGCGCGTTAAAATCGCTTAAATATGGCGTTAGCATTACCGACGGTTGCATTGGCTGGAGTGATACTGAAAAGTTGCTAAAAACCCTCGCAAAAGCCGTCCAAAAAAGAAACCAATAACGATTTTATAAATTATTGATTTTTAATCATTTTTTCGCATAATCTATTTACGTATTTTAATTGTGTATTTGCCTGTTTTAGGGTACAATAAAATCCAATTCTATTAAGTCTTTTTTGTATGTCTGAAAACATCGATAACCCCGAAGCTTTTACCCCTAATTTTCCTGTAGTCACTATCGAAGATGAGATGCGAGATTCCTATTTGGAATACGCCATGAGTGTCATCGTTGGTCGTGCATTACCTGATGTGCGAGATGGTTTAAAACCTGTGCACAGACGTGTACTATATGCCATGGATGTTTTGGGTAATGATTACAACAAAGCCTATAAAAAATCAGCACGTATTGTCGGTGATGTCATTGGTAAATACCACCCACATGGGGACACTGCGGTATACGATACGATTGTTCGTATGGCACAACCTTTTTCAATGCGTAATATCCTGGTTGATGGTCAGGGTAACTTTGGCTCTGTTGATGGCGATTCAGCCGCTGCGATGCGTTATACGGAAATCCGTATGGCAAAACTCTCGCATGAATTGCTACGTGACCTAGATAAGCAAACCGTTGATTTTATTGATAACTATGACGGCTCAGAATCGGAGCCAAGTGTGCTACCAACACGTGTGCCTAATTTATTGGTGAATGGTTCATCGGGCATTGCAGTGGGCATGGCAACCAATATTCCACCACACAATCTGGGTGAAGTTATCAATGCTTGTTTGGCCGTTATCGATAAAGACACCATCACACTTGATGAACTTTTAGCAGTCATGCCAGGACCTGATTTCCCAACAGCAGGTATTATTAATGGCGCAGATGGCATTCGCCAAGCCTACGAAACAGGCAAGGGTAAGATTTATTTACGTGCTGTATCGCATATTGAAGGTGAGGACAAACAAAGCATTGTGGTGACAGAGTTGCCGTATCAGGTTAATAAAGCTAAATTAATTACCAAAATTGCTGAATTGGTTAAAGATAAAAAAATTGACGGTGTTACCGGCTTAAGAGACGAGTCAGATAAAGACGGTATGCGCATGGTGGTTGAACTCAGACGCGGAGAAGTGCCTGAAGTAATGCTGAATAACCTTTACAAGCTCACTGAAATGCAAACAGTGTTTGGTATTAACATGGTGGCTATTGATAAAGGTATGCCAAGATTAATGACGCTTAGAGGTGTTTTAGATGCCTTTATTGCGCATAGACGTGATGTCGTGACCCGTCGCTCTATCTTTGAGCTTAATAAGGCGAGAAACCGCGCACACATCTTGGAAGGACTGTCTGTTGCGCTGAGTAATATTGACGAAATTATTGAATTGATTAAAGCAGCCCCGAGCCCAACTGAAGCAAAAGCCCAACTGGTTGTTAAAACTTGGCAAGGTGGCGCCATCAAAGATTTGATTGGTGATCGTGATATGTCATTGTTTAAACCAGAAGATTTGCCAACCGAATTAGGCCTGCAAGAGTCTGGTGATTACCAACTCTCGCAAAAACAAGCACAAGCCATTTTGGACTTAAAGCTTCACCGCTTAACAGGCTTGGAAAAAGATAAGATTTTTGATGAGTTTAATGAGCTTTTAGAAGTAATTAAATATCTATTAGATGTGTTACAAAACCCTGAAAAGTTGATGCAAGTGATTCGTGATGAACTGCTTGAAATTCGTGATAATTTTGCTGATGGACGACTCACCGAGATTATTGAAAACAAGATTGATTTAACTTTGGAAGACTTAATCGCACAAGAAGAGCGTGTCGTGACGCTTTCACACGGTGGTTATGTTAAAGCGCAATCACTCAGTGATTATCAGGCGCAGCGTCGTGGTGGCAAAGGCAAGGCAGCTACCAAGATGAAAGATGAGGACTTTGTTGATCAACTGTTTGTCGCAAATTCTCATGATACAGTTTTGTGCTTCTCATCGACAGGTAAGGTGCATTGGCTTAAAGTTTATGAGCTACCAATGGCATCACGCATATCACGTGGCAAGCCAATCATTAACCTATTGCCATTAGAAAAAGAGGAATCTATTAATGCCATCTTGCCAGTTTCCGAATTTACTGATGATCAGTTTGTATTTATGGTAACCAGTAGTGGTACTTGCAAGAAAACATCACTGACGAATTTCTCACGCCCAAGAAAGGGTGGCATCATTGCCATTGAACTTAGAGATGGTGATAAATTGGTAGGAGTTGATATTACTTCGGGTGAGAATGATATATTGCTATTCTCAGCAGGCGGTAAATCTATTCGATTTAAAGAATCTGATGTGCGCGCGGTTGGACGTACAGCAATTGGTGTGCGCGGTATGAAGCTCAAAGATGATGAAATTGTTTCAGCCATTATTGCGGACAATGAAAGTCCAATCTTAACCGCAACAGAATTTGGTTACGGAAAACGCACCAGTTTGGATGAATACCGAGCCCAAGCACGTGGTGGCTCAGGTGTGATATCCATTAAGACCAGCGATAGAAATGGCAAAGTGGTCGGCGCCATCCAAGTCACCGATGAAGATGAAATGATGTTAATTTCCAACAAAGGCACACTGGTTAGAGCCCGAGCAGTGGACGTGTCTATTATTGGCAGAAACACCCAAGGCGTCACCCTGATTAACATTGCCAAAGGCGAAAAATTGGTATCCATTGCTAAGATTGTTGAAACCGAAGATGATGAGAGTTCTGAAAGCGAAGAAAGCGAATCAACTTCTGATGAGTAGACAGATTTTTAATGCAATATAGTGTATCAGGGTAATAACGCCTTATACCAATAGTTAGAACTCCAAAAAATGGAATATCTGCCACTATTCAAGATGCCGAAGCCAATGAAAATTACTGGTAGGTCATCAAGCATCACAAACGCATTTATAAACTCAATAATCCCTGTTGTTGTGCCAACTGAGGAACAAGTAAAAGAAGCGTTATCAATTCTAGACATGTTAGATAATTACCAGTGCTCATACTGTGGAGCAGTTGCTACAGAATGGGATCATTTGAGACCACTGGTATTGAATAAAAAGCCTACTGGTTACATATCAGAAATTCACAACCTTGTACCTGCTTGTGGCAAATGCAACCAATCGAAAGGCAATAAAGAATGGCGCCAATGGATGCTAAGTGATGCAAAACTATCACCAAAGACAAAAGCAATTAGAGATATTGATGCCCGTATTAAAAAATTAGCAAACTATGAAAAATGGGGTACACCAACAAATATGGACTTTGAGGCAATTGTTGGTAAGGAGGTTTGGGAACAACATTGGCAGAATTGGGAGCAAGTACAAGAAACTATGCGAGAAGCTCAGTTAATAGCAGAGCAAATTAATATTAAGGTGGCTCATGCATATAAAAAGCCCTAACAATTCAAATTCACTCGGACAGTCAAAAATGTAGAAATAAGAGGGCGTTACCCCTTATTCCAAAAACATTTTCATGATAATTTATGATATACTTGTTATACAAATATATCAAAAACACAAAGACTATGCTTGCAATACGATTACCTGAGACGATAGAACAGCGGTTAGAAGATTTGGCCACCTTGACAGGCAGAACCAAAACTTACTATGCGCGTGAGGCGATTATTGACAAAATCGAAGATTTAGAAGAAATTTATTTAGCCGAAAAAGAGTTAGAAGACATCAGGTCAGGCAAAGTATCAACAATTTCATCTGAAGAAGTGTGGAGCGATCTTGGCTTGGAAGATTGAATTTAGTTCAAGGTTAAAAAAAGATTTTAGAAAGATAGATACTCAGCAACTGTTAAAAATCAGAGCCTATCTTGCAAAAATTGCAGCGCTTGATAATCCTAAAACACTTGGAAAACCACTAAAAAGCCGATTTAAAGGTTTGTGGCGTTACCGTGTTGGCGACTATCGACTTATTTGCGATATACAAGACCAAGAATTAATTGTGTTGGTAATTAGAGTTGCAAATCGCAAAGAAGTTTATAACCGCTGAAATAATCATCAGCCTTTTTTATCGGCAATAAAATCTAAGACAGTAGCATTGATGCAAAAACGACGTGTGCCATTTGGACCGTCTTCAAATACGTGTCCTAAGTGGATGCCTGTGCTTTTTGAGACCACTTCGACGCGATTCATGCCATAACTGTTATCGGGTTTTTCAAGGGTGGCATTATCAATAGCTTTGGTAAAACTTAACCAACCACTTTTCGAGTTAAAGCGGTCATCCGTGTCAAACAATGGTGCACCCGAGAGTTTATCAACAAAAATACCATCAGGGGTGTTTTTAAAAATATCATATTGCTTGCAAAATCGACCTTCAGTACCTTGGTTAAAAGCAATATCAAAGGCTTCAGATTCCCCCAGTTTGAATTTTCCTAAGGCTTTGTAGAAATCTTGTGGCGACAAATAGCCTTGAAAACCTGCTGTTTCTACACCATCTTCAATAAATAGAACAGTGGGGGTGGCGAAGGTGGGTGTTTTGATTTTAAAGCCTTTGAGATTATGTGCAAACACACTTCTAACAGGGACAGTGCCTTGATAATCGTTAAGCACATTTTTCTTAAAAGCTTCACAATAAGGGCAGTAATGATCTGCCTCGATAACGATAATTTCCTTGCCACCTAAAGGTTTTAATACAACGCCTTTAAGGTGTTCGTTGTAAGTTTCACTGAGTTTTTCCTTAATCATGCCTTTGTCAGCAAACTTTACACCTGTACTGTGGTTTGGACAGTAACCATTTGGATTTTTGGCTAAGTAGTCTTGGTGATAATTTTCTGCTGGCCAAAATTTATCTAAAGGCTTCATTTCAGTTACGATTTTTCCATAATCTTTTTTACTTAACAGAGTTTGGTATTCGTCTCTAGTTTGTAACGCAACTTGTTTTTGCTCGTCATTTGTCCAGTAAATAGCCGAACGGTAATTATTGCCTTTATCATTGCCTTGTCCATCGGTTTGTGTGGGGTCGTGTAATTCCCAAAAGTTTTTAATTAAATATTCGGTAGAAACCATTTTTGTGTCATAAGTAACTTTAACAACTTCAGTATGATTGATGATATCTTTATTGTCTTTTTTGTCAGAGTCTTCATCATCCTCTTCATCGCTCCAAGGAATTTTTTTAAGAAGACTTAAAAAATCAAAGGCTTTATTATCATCTTTGTATTTCAGCACTTGATGATAAGTGGGGTTGTCATAATTGCCACCTGCGTAACCAGAAGCCACATCAACCACGCCTGGGATTTGTTCAAAGTTTTTTTCTACACCCCAAAAACAACCCGCAGCAAAAACAATTTCTAATAACATTTCTTCTTCCTTTTTTTATTTAGTCTTTTTAATATACGCATACCTATTGATAAAGGTTTCATCGGACTCACAGTGAGAATATTACTGTATTTGTGTTATGATATACACGGATAAATTGAAAGGAGATAAACAATGACAACATCAATGTGGATTGGTTTTTTTGGTTGGAGTTTTGTAATAAATTTCGCATTCCTTTTGTTTTGGAGCGTGATGATTCGCTTTGCATCAAGTTTTGTGTATAAGATACATTCGAGTTGGGTGCCTATCCCTATAGAAGCATTTTATTCGGCGCACTACAGCTTGATGGGTTTTTACAAATTAGCGATTATTTTATTTAATGTTGTGCCATACTTTGCATTGCGCATCATTGTTTAAAGGAATAAATAATGGTACTAACCACAGGACTTAAAAAAGTTCTTATTTTTGCCTTTGGCATTTCGGTGCTATCAATTGCTTACTATCTGTATGCTTTGTTTGTCTATCCGCCCGTGGAAGAAAAAGAAACATTTTTATCTGAAATCGGCGAGGAACTTGGCGAGGTGGGTTTGTGGTTGCTGCTGTTTATTTATGCACGCACACTGATAAAACTATTGCTTGGCAAAGGGGCGCTTTCAAGAAGACTATTGCCTGATTATGCCTCACCTATTGATGACATTAACGGTATCAATAAAATCATTCGTTATTTAGACAGAACGCATATTTATTTTGGTATCAGTGCACTGGCGATTATTATCTTGCATATTGCACTTACAGGTATCCCAATGCACATTCTGTTTTTCCCCGCTGTATTGGCTTTGGTGATTTGGCAAGGCTTGTTTGGCTTGTTTATCTCTTGGCGCTACACCCCAAAAGAATTAAAAAAGTTTTCCTACTTGGTGCACGCACAACTGTTTACCGGCATTATGATTGGTGTTTTTGCTTATTTGGGACATGTTTTGATTGATTGATTGTTTTTTATAATACAATGTTATTTATTAGACAAAGATATATTGAGAAATAAATAGGAATATAACATGAGAATAAAATTAATTTTGTTTTTGTTTTTAATTTTAAGTAATCAAATAGTTTTAGCAGACAGAGATTTTTTAGTTGATAGTGATTGGTTGAGTGAAAGAATTGACGATAAAAATATTCGTATTTTAGAAGTGCGTTACCACCCGCACCGTTATTTTACGATTGGACACATTGAAGGCGCTTTACAAGTACAACGCTTTAAAGACTTGGGTGATAACAACGCTAATCCTATTATGCGTTTTCCAAGTAGAAGTGCGTTTCAAGAAACTTTAAGGGGTTTTGGCATTAATAACAACTCTCTTGTTGTGCTGTATGATGATTCGGGTACGGCGCTCGCTTCTAGGGTTTATTTTTTATTAGATTTGTATGGCTTTAATATGAAAAATGTCAAAATTTTAGATGGCGGTACACGTAATTGGACTGCTTTTGAGGATTTGACTACCAATGTCGCAAAAATCAAAAAAGGCAATGTAACACTAAAAAAAGCAAATAAAAATTTATTTGTAGAATGGCAAGATGTTTATAACGATGTGGTTTCTAGGCGTGATCAAAATATTGTGCTTCTAGATGCAAGACCTAATGAGATGTATACTGGTGAAGTTATTAGGCATTCTATTTTGGCAGGGCATATACCAGGGGCAATTAATATTGTTAGTATGAGTGGCATTGATGCCCAGGCTTGGGTAAATGAAAAAACATTAAAAAAGATGTATGATGGTATTGATAAAAACAGAACCATTTATGTATATTGTCATGACGGCTTTAGAATGAGTTTGGCATATTTGCAACTTAAAAGTTTAGGGTATAAAAATGTTAAACTTTATAACGGTGGTTGGTCGCATTGGGGTAATCGTTTAACGCTACCAACAGTGGAGGGCAAAAAACCTTATGCCGGTGATTACGAACTTTAGTTTTACAAAACAAATTTTAAACAAGGAAAATTATGACAAACCATCTGAATGATTAGTGCTCTCGTGTTTCGGAGAAAGTCAGGTTTGGGTGGCGTTCAATAGTAAGTTGTAAATTAACCATTGAAGGGGCAAGGTAGGTAAGCACACCGGCAGAGTCAAGTGCAACATTATTGCCAGCTTTGGCTTTGAGTTGTTCGATGTCCTTGTCCTCACCACTGACCCATCTGGCGGTGGCAATGGCAATATTTTCAAATTGACAGTCCACGCCGTATTCATATTTGAGACGGTGGGCAACCACATCAAATTGCAATACACCCACCGCACCTAAAATTTGTGCATTGCTCATGGTGGGGCGGAATACTTGGGTAGCACCTTCTTCTGAAAGTTGGTCCAAGCCTTTTTGTAGGGCTTTGGCTTTGAGTGGGTCTTTGAGTACCGCACGACGAAATAATTCGGGCGCGAAGTTTGGAATGCCTTTAAACTCAAGCTTTTCACCTTGGGTAAAACTATCGCCAATACTAATACCCCCATGATTGTGAATACCGATGACATCGCCTGCATAGGCTTCTTCTGCGGATGCACGTTCGCGCGACATAAAGGTGTGGGCATTGGCAATTTTGATTTGCTTGCCCGTTGCTACTTGTAAGAGTTTCATGCCTTTTTTGTATTGTCCGCTAACGATGCGCATAAAGGCTAGACGGTCGTGGTGCTTGGGGTCCATATTGGCTTGAATTTTAAACACAAAGCCGGTGAGTTTAGTCTCATCAGGCTTCACCTCTCGGATGTCAGACTCTCTGTTTTTGGGTGTGGGTGCGTATTGGATAAAACCATCGAGTAAATTTTGAATGCCAAAGTTTGAAATCGCTGAACCAAAAAAGACAGGGGTTTGTTGTCCTGCTAAAAATTCATCCAAATCAAAAGGTGTGGTGGTTTCACGAATCAGTTCGACTTCATCACGCATCTCAGTAACGACTTCAGCGCCTAAAATCTCATCCAGTTCTGGATTATCAACCCCTTTAATCACGATATTGTTGCCGATTTCAGCGTTTTTTCCCGCTTCATACAAATACACTTTATCTTCAAACAAATGAACCACACCTTTAAAGCGCTTACCCATACCAATTGGCCAAGTAATCGGTGCACACTCAATATTGAGTACGGTTTCTACTTCATCCATTAGGTCGATGGGTTCCTTACCTTCACGATCCAGTTTGTTGATAAAGGTAAGAATTGGCGTGTCACGTAGGCGACAAACTTCCATCAATTTGATGGTGCGCATTTCCACACCTTTGGCAACATCAATCACCATCAGTGCAGAATCTACTGCAGTGAGTGTACGATAAGTGTCTTCGGAAAAATCCTCGTGCCCTGGCGTATCAAGTAGATTAATCACATGATTGTCATAGTCAAACTGCATAATCGATGAAGTAATAGAAATGCCACGTTCTTTTTCCATTTCCATCCAATCTGAGGTGGCGTGCGCGCTTGCTTTTCTGGCTTTAACACTGCCTGCGGTTTTAATGGCACCTGCGTATAACAGCAGTTTTTCAGTAACCGTGGTTTTACCCGCGTCAGGGTGAGAGATAATCGCAAAGGTGCGACGTTTTTGTATTTCGTTCATTTTGATGATTTATCTTTATAAGGATTTAGTAGTGGAATCTACATTGCGCAACCACAATCAAGTCATTGATTATTGTATAAATCAGTCTGTACTCTGCTGTGATTCTTCTAGAAAAATACCCCTGATAATTTTCTTTGAGGCGTTCAGGCTTGCCAAGACCATTCACATTGTTTGGATTTCTTTTGATGTCTTCAAGCAGCAAGTTAATTCTTTTCAATATTTTTTTGTCATTTTTTATCCAATATTGGTAATCTTCCCAGCCTTTATTGGCAAATCCTACAATCATAGGGTGATTTCTTTTTTAACGAAGTCTAAATTTTCAATTTCATTAATAGCATCGTTAAGCCTGTCTCGATTGTGCTTTGAAGAAAGCAAGTACAAGGTTTCTTTAATCCCGTTATATTCTTCAGAAGACATGAGTACCGCTGATTTTTTGTCTTTAGTGATAATAGTAACTTCATCAAAGTCATCACAGACTTGGTTAATGATGCTTCTTAGGTTATTCCTTGCTTGTGAGTAAACGATTGATTGCATGATTGTTTTTTATTGACAATATGTTGTCATTTTATACCAATCACCAAAAATAAGTGCAATAAATAGTGCCTATGCTTTATTTGTTTTTGGTGATTGGTCTTATATTCTTTGCGTGATTTGTCAATGAAAGTAGAGAGGAGCTCAGCGGTTAATTTTTAATAACAAGCGCAACACCCGCTTCGTCAAACATTTCTTTAGACAGTTTGACGCTGTCATTCCAATTGTCGAGTTCTTTGGATTTTTCTATCACGACTTTTTTAATACCCACTTGAATAATGCCTTTGGCGCATTCTGAGCAAATGGGTAAGCCATAAACATAAAGCGTTGCACCATCCAGCGAGGTGCCAGAGTAAGTGGCATTGTAGATGGCATTCATTTCAGCGTGTACGACAAACTTGTATTTGGTTTCTCTATTGTTGTAGCGTTCATCTGTATCGTGAATATTGCGTGGAAAGCCATTAAAGCCCTGAGAAAGCACTTCTTTTTTCTTGCCAACGGTCACTGCGCCAACTTGGGTAGAAGGGTCTTTTGACCAAGTAGAAACCTCTTTAGCAAGTGCTAAATAGCGTTTATCCCATTTGTCTAAAGCTGATGTCATCGGATTTTAATTGAGGCTAAGGCGATTAACACTAAGATTAAAGTGACCATCCAAAATCGCACGATGATTTTTGGTTCTGACATGCCTTGTTTCTCAAAATGATGATGTAGAGGCGCCATTAAAAAAAAGCGTTTTTTTGTACGTTTATAATAGGCAACTTGAATCATCACAGAGAGTGTCTCAGCAACAAAGACACCCCCCATAATAAACAGCAAAATTTCTTGGCGCACGATAATGGCAATGACTGCCAAAATCGCACCCAATGCCAAAGAACCCACATCACCCATAAAAACTTCAGCAGGATAAGTGTTAAACCATAAAAAGCCCAGCCCAGCACCAATCAGTGCGGCGCACACAACAAACATTTCACCAGCTGCTGGCATAAAGGGCATATTGAGATATTGTGCAAAATTGTAGTTACCCCCAATATAAGAAAAAATTGCCAAAGCACCTAAAATTAAAACAACCGGCATAATCGCCAAACCATCAAGACCATCGGTTAAATTCACCGCATTAGAACTACCGACAATAACAAAGTATGAGAACACCGCTAAGCCTATCATGCCTAGTGGTATTGCTAGGTCTTTAAAGAAGGGGATTAAAAGATCGGTAGAGATTGGGTGTTGTGGGTTGTTAAGTAGCCATAGGATAACAAAGATTGCACTTAGGGTTTGTGCTAAATATTTTTGTTTAGCGCTTAACCCATTAGAGGATTTTTTGCTAATTTTTAAATAGTCGTCTAAAAAACCAATACCACCAAAAAGCAACGCTGTCACGATGACAATCCAAAGATAATGATTGTGCCAATTTCCCCATACCAACACACTAAGTACAAAGGTAAACAAAATTAAAATACCGCCCATGGTTGGTGTGCCTGCTTTGGATAGGTGTGATTTTGGGCCATCGCTACGAACAACTTGCCCAATTTGCAGTTCTTGTAGTTTATTAATAAAGAAACGACCTAAAGCAAGGCTAAGAAATAAGGACATCAGCATTGCTAAAATAGCACGTAGTGTTAAATATTGTAAAACATTGAAACCTGGGTCAAGTTGAGTAAGGAAGTTTAGCAGTTCTAAAAACATGCTACTGATTAACAGATGAAAGTTCTAGACCAAAAATGACCAATGCGTCTTTTGGAATATTTTTAAAGCTAGCACTTGTCATAATAACAGTACGTTTTTCGCCGACATTCATTTTAAGTATGGATTGGTCAACTGCTTTAATTAACTGGCCCAAGCCAACATTAAAAGTAATCGGCTCTTCTACTTTGCGTATTATTGTTCCATCGTCTAATTTAATAGACAAGTTGATTGTTACTGAGTCGCCCTTGTTGGGTTTTGTATCAGAGCCCGCATGCTCAATTTGCACAAAATAGCCATCATCGTGGGCTTGCGCATTTGGGTAATTGTCTTTAACAAATTTGGTAATTTTTTCTTGTTTTTTAGTTAAATATTTTTTCTGTTGCGCTTGAAATGCCGCTTCATCGGTTTGGAAATTTTTGGCTTTTTCGCCAATGCGAAGTATTTTTATTTTGCGAATAAAATCCTCTTTTTTAATGCGATTAACAATACCCATACCTTTAATAACATGACCAAAAACAGTGTGTAAACCATCTAAGTGCGGTGTCGCTGTATGAGTAATAAAGAATTGCGAACCGTTAGTATTGGGGCCAGCATTAGCCATGGATAAAATGCCAGGCTTGTCGTGTTTTAAATCGGTAATTTCATCCATAAATTGATAACCCGGACCACCCGTGCCATTGCCTTTTGGGTCGCCGCCTTGAATCATGAAATCTTTAATCACACGATGAAAAGTTAGGCCATTGTAAAAAGGTTTGCCAGTTTGTATGTTTGAGTGCTTTGTGCCTTGTGCCAAACCGACAAAATTAATCACGGTTAGTGGTGCTTTTTCAAAGGCAAGCTTGATGATAATATTGCCTTGATTGGTGCGCATCTTTGCATACAAACCATTGTCTAATTTTAATTCTGCATGGGCTTGAAATGACAGTTGAAGGGAGAAAAATAAAGTAAAAAATAAGGCTAAAAAACGCATAATTAAGGCCATCAATAAAAACCAATATGTTACCAAAAATAAGCCTCACCAAATATGAAAAAACACAGTCATTGAATTTTAGAATGTATTATGCGACGAGCTTTAAAAATTAGTGGTTTTATTTAAGGTGGACTACAGTAAAATACCCGCTGTTAACCAATCAACAAATTAGGAAGAAAATATGTCATTATTAATTACCGATGAATGCATTAACTGTGATGTTTGTGAGCCAGAATGCCCAAATGAGGCAATTTATATGGGCGATGAAATCTATGAGATTGATCCTGACAAGTGCACCGAATGTGTTGGGCATTTTGATGAGCCACAATGCGTCGAAGTTTGTCCAGTAGATTGTTGTTTACCTGACCCTGAGCGTGTTGAAACTGAAGAAGAATTGTTAGCCAAACTAAAATAGCAAACTAATACTACACAAAAAAGGCGACCAACAGGTCGCCTTTTTATTGTTAAAGATTAAAGGTTTATTTGCCCAAAGCATCTTTAAGTGCCGATAGGCACAATGCAATGTTCTCTTTTCTTGAAGCGTGACCCATTAAACCAATACGCCAAACTTTGCCTGCATAAGCACCAAGACCCGCACCAATTTCTAAGTTGTAGTCATTCAACAGTGTAGAGCGTACTTGTGCATCATCAACACCTTCTGGAATAAAGACAGAATTGAGTTGTGGTAAGCGATGTTCCTTATCAACTAAGAAGTTAATCCCCATTGCCTCTAAGCCGTCTCTGAGTAGTTCGTGATTTTGTTGATGGCGCGTCCAAGAATTTTCTAAACCTTCTTCTAAAATCATTACCAAAGACTCATGCAAACCATACAAAGTATTAACGGGTGCGGTATGGTGGTAGGTACGCTGTGCACCATCACCCCAATAACCCATGACTAAGTTTAAATCCAAGAACCAAGAAGTCACCGGTGTTTTGCGGTTTCTAACTTTGTCTAAAGCACGTTCATTGAAACTCACTGGTGAAATACCTGGCATGGCTGACAAACATTTTTGTGTGCCTGAATAAATCGCATCAATTTCCCATTCGTCAACACGCAACTCACAACCTGCTAATGAGGTGACTGCATCCACAATCGTGATGCAGTCATTGTCGTGTGCAATCTTACAAAGTGCTTGTGCATCTGAGCGTGCACCCGTTGAAGTTTCTGCATGAACAAAGGCTAAGATTTTTGCATCTGCATTGTCTTTTAAAGCTTGTTCAACTTTGTCGGTTGAAACAGCTGTGCCCCAATCATCTTCAACCACAACAGCCTCGCCACCAAAACGCGTGATGTTTTCTTTCATGCGCATGCCAAAAACACCGTTGATACAAACCACAACCTTGTCACCCGGCTCAACCAGATTGGCAAAACAAGTTTCCATACCTGCAGAACCTGGTGCTGATACTGGCATCGTGAGTTCGTTTTCAGTTTGGAAAATAGCTTTTAAACCTGCTTTGGTTTCATTCATCATGGTAACAAAAGCAGGGTCAAGATGCCCAATGGTTGGGCGTGCCATGGCTGATAAAATTCTAGGGTGTACATCACTTGGACCAGGGCCCATCAAAGTTCTAATAGGTGGATTAAATGATTTCATAGTATTTGCAAGGTTGGAAAAATAAAGCAATCATTATAATGGCTTAGATAAGGTTTATTGCTTAAATATCTAGCGTTTTGACTGTGGTTATTGGATGCCTGTTGTTGAAAGTAGAAAATACAGCGTGATTGGTATGGTGACAATACTGAATAAATTGCCAATAAGTACAATTGATACAACTTTTTCTGGCTCTTGATTGTATTTTTCGGACACCAGAAAATTCAGCACCGCTGGTGGCAGGATTGCAAAAATAACAAGCAACGCTTGATTTAATTCACTTAAATGCAACAAAGGGATTACCACCACCAGTGCTATTAATCCATATAAGGGCCTAAAAACTGCGCCAATGATGCCAATCTTCCAATCGTTAAGATTGGTGTCGGTAAGCCTAACCCCCAATGTGAATAACATTAATGGGATGGCGATATTACCAATCATTGCCAGTGGCGTTAGGATAATTTCAGGGGGCTCAAATTGGATTAAATTAAACACTATGCCAAAAATACTTGCCAAGATTATTGGTATTTTTAGCATGTCAATAAGGGATGCACTGCGATCAAGTGTTTTAATGCCGAGTGTAAAGTGGAGGGTATTTTCAATAATGAACAATACAATTGCCGCTGCCATTGCCTCTTTGCCAAATGCAAGCAACACCAAAGGCAGACCAATATTCCCAGAATTTACATACATCATTGGGGGGATAAAAGTCTTGGCATTAAAGCGGGTCACTTTGACGGTAAGCCACGCTAAGAGTCCAGAAATAAAAACAACAAGTATTGCACCGATGGACAATTCTTTGTATTCCAAAATATCAAATTCTTTATCGATTAATACAGACAACACCAGTGCTGGCACAAATATATCTAAGGTTAGCTTGTTAATAACAGAGACATCTGTTTGATACTTTTTGGCATATAAGTATCCAACGGATACAATAATGACAATAGGAGCAATAATGTTAAATACGTTTAGTATCATTTTTTGCCTAATTTAAACATAATTTATAAATAATTTTGATACTGCATCCAAAATTACGCAACGATTTTTTAACGCTTTTATGCTATGGTTAGCATTTGATTTTTGGCTTAATTGCCATACGCAATAGAGGGCAGCCAAGTAACCAGTTGCGGAAAGTAGAACACAAACCCAAGTCCAATTAACTGAAGAACAATAAAAGGTGCAACCCCTTTGTAGATATCCGTTAATTTAACCCCATCTGGACACACGCCTTTTAAGTAAAAGATAGCAAATCCTACAGGGGGTGTTAAAAAGGAAGTTTGTAGCGTTACTGCAACCAACAGCGCAAACCATACCAAATTTGGATTATCAACCACACCATAACCATCTACTGCTAAATCTAAGCCACCAATAACTGGACCCAGTAAAGGCAAGATAATTAAGCTAATTTCAATCCAATCTAAGAAAAAACCCAATGCAAAAATTATCAGTAATACTGTTGCAATTAAAGCATACGGACCCAAGCCCAAACTGTTGAGTGCTGATTCTATTAACTCATCTCCGCCACACTCTCTTAAAACCAACGCAAAGATGGTAGCGCCTATGAAGATTGCAAAAATATAGGCAGCTGTATTCATGGTATTAATCACCACTTCTTTGATGACTGCAAAATTTAATTTTTTATAAGCTGCAGATAAGAATGTAGCGCCTAAAGCACCAATCCCTGAGGCCTCTGTTACTGTTGCTATACCCATAAATATTGATCCAAGCACCGCTAAGATTAATAATGCTGGAGGTATAATATCAAGCATTACTCGTAGAACATCAGCAAGATGAATCTCGGTATGGTCTTTTGCCAAAGGTGCTTTTTCTGGAAAAATTTTCCCATAGATAAGGATATAGGTAATGTACAAAACACCAAGAATCAACCCAGGAATAACAGCGCCCATAAACAAGTCACCTACAGATACACCTAATTGATCACCCATAATAACCAGCATAATGGAGGGTGGTATTAATATTCCCAATGTGCCTGATGCAGCAATAGTGCCTAATGCAAGAGGCTTGTCATACTCTTGTTTTAGCATCACAGGTAGAGACATTAGGCCAAGCAACACAACAGAAGCGCCAATAATGCCAGTTGATGCAGCAAGAATAATACCAATAAGCGTCACTGTAATTGCAAGCCCACCTTTAACATTACCAAATAGCCTCTGCATAGATTTCATCATTTGTTCAGCCACACCTGATTTATCAAGCATAAGCCCCATGAATATAAACATTGGCAAGGCGACCAATACCCAGTTATCCATAATATTAAACATTCTTCCAGTGAGCAGTCCAAGGGTGTTGTAATCAAGCCCAGTAGCGGTCCATTCCATAATATTATCGCTCCACCAGGCAACGCCAGTAAAAGCAATACCAATGCCAGCTAATACCCAAGCAACCGGAAAGCCGGTAAAAATTAATACTATGAAAGCCATAAACATAGCAATAACTAAATAATATTCAGGCTGAAAGTCCATTAGTTTTCCCTTTGATTGTTGTTTTGAAATTGTGGATAGAATAAGTGCTTTATCATTGAAACTCTACCAGGCGTGTTTCTGTGATTGTCGTTATGTGTAATCAACAAAACGCTCTGTTCAATAAGTTTGGCGAGTGCCGCAATAAACAATAAAATCAAAGCCATTGGAATCACCGATTTAATAATCCAACGATAAGGCAGTCCAGTTGGGTTAGATGATGACTCTAAGACCCTATAAGATTCAGCAACCCAACCTAAGCTGTGGTCTATGATAATAACAATAAAAGGCATTAACAATAATAAAATACCTAAAATTTCAATAATTCTTTGCGTCCTAATTGGTAAATTAGAATGAACAATATCCACTCTAATATGTGAGTCTGTTGTAACGGCATAGGCGACGCCAAACATAAATGCAACAGCATACAGGTGCCAAATTAACTCTTCTAAAGCAACAAGCCCATTATGAAACCCGTATCTCAATATTACTTGCGTTAGAATAATCAATATGAGCGCCACATTTAACCATGCCGTCGTCTCTGCAGTCCGTGTAACAATTTTATTTAAAAATGAAACAATCGGTATATGGGTATCACTGTCTTGTTCTTTTTGCATAATAAACCTTGTTTTTTATTCTAAGTATGTCTTGCTAATATACGGCAAAACACACTTAGAATAAAAAATAACGGGATGTAACCATCCTGTTATTTTTTATTAATTGGTACTATTTATTGATTTTTTCTGTACCTGGTCGTGGTAAGAATGCCCACTCATTCCAAACTTTGTAACCTTTACGGAACTCCATTAGTTCACCGTAAATCTTACCAAACTCTGGATCTTTAGCTGTTTCTTCAGCAACAACTTCATCCCACTTTTCTTTAAACAAAGCTAACATTTCCTTAGACCAGTAGTGATTTGTTACCCCTTTCTCAGCATTTGCCTTCATGTGCGGGAACTGAATTGCTTCACCCATTGCCAAACCATCAAGCATAGCAGCCTTACAGGTGGTTTCTACAACATTTTGTTGCGCTGAACTCATGCTTTTCCAGGTATTTTTGTTGACCAACAGGTCAAACATTGTTGCAGGTTGATGCCAACCAGGGTAGTAGTTATGCTTTAAGATTTTATGAAATCCCAGTAACTTATCAATCGCTGGCATTGAAAATTCAGTGGCATCAATCGCACCTTTTTCTAGTGCTGGGAAGATTTCTTTAGAAGATAATAGTGAGGTTGACACACCTAATTTCTCCATAACTAAAGCACCTAAACCAAAGAAGCGCATACGCAAACCTTGTAAGTCTTTAGCAGATTTAATTTCTTTAGAGAACCAGCCTGAAGTCTCAGGAGAGATGATAGAACACGGAACAGCGTGTACGTTGTAGCCATTATCATCATAAAGTTTTTGCCATAAGTCTCTACCACCACCATAATAAACCCAGGCTAAAAATTCTGGTGCATCAGGACCAAATGGAACCGCTGAGAAAATAGACGCCTTTGTACCCAACAAGCCAGTATTGTAACCAGGTGTTGACCAACCAGCATTGACCTGACCTTTTGAAACAGATTCTAAAATTTCTTTCGCTGGTACCAGTTTTCCTGGCTCATATATCTTAACTTTGAGTTTGGTGATTTTTGATGAACTGTTGATATTATCAGCAAACCATTTTGGCGTTGAACCCAAACCCGTTAGATGCGTACCAAACCACACAGGTAATTTTAATGTCACCCTTTTTTCTGCCACTGCAGGTGCTGACGCCATTGTCATGGCAACTGCCACCGCAGCACTTAAATTAATTATTGATTTTTTCATTGTTTTCTCTCCTTTGTTTTTTAGATTCCCCTTACATATTCACATTTTATTTTTGGTAAATTGGTAAGTCCAATTGTATAATATAGAAAAATTACACAATAGTCAAGAAATATTTATTTTATTAAAATCTTATTAAAATAAAGGAAAATAACTCAAAATATATTGTAGAATGGTTTTTAAAAAATTGGTAAGACCTTATGAATAATAAAAACACAGTTGCAGAAAGTATCGCTAACAAATTAGAACTAATGATTGCAGATGGCGCCCTAGATATTGGAGACAGGCTTCCGCCAGAAAGAACACTCTCTGAAAAATTAGGCGTCTCTAGACCCTCTCTTAGGGAAGCAAAACAAATACTTGTTTATAAGGGTCTATTAGAAACCAAACAAGGTGGCGGCACCTATGTTAAACGAACATTAAGCTCTGATTTGTCCGACCCATTGCTTGACTTGTTTAAAGATGATGCAAACACACGTTATGATATTTTAGAAGTAAGGTGCTCGTTGGATAGTTTGGCAGCTTATTCAGCTGCTAATAGAGCCACTGAAAAAGACAAACAAAAAATAAAAATAGCATTTGAATTATTATCTGAACTACATCATTCAGGCAAGGATTCAAAAAAAGAAGCGCAAGCAGATGCCTTGTTTCATTTATCTATTGTTGAGGCTTCTCATAATATTGCTTTGTTATACATTATGAAAAGTTTATTTAAAGTATTACAAACAAGTATTGAAAGTAACTTAGATAAATTTTATGGAAATAATGAAATTGGTGAGCCCTTATACAAACAACACCATAAATTAATGCAGGCAATTGTTGAGGGTAGGGCTGATGATGCCAGAAAAGCATCCAATGAGCATTTGCACTTTGTCAATGAATCTATTTACAACATAGACAGAGAAAATGAGAGACTAAATAGACACAACAAACTTCAATCCATCTTTCTTGATAACTAACCCAACAAATAAAGAGGCACTACTTATGGCAGATTATTTTAATAGCAACTACCCAACGGTTGATTTTCTTCGTCAAAAAGCAAAAAAGCAAATGCCAAAATTTGCCTTTGAATATTTAGACAGCGGGTGTTTTTCTGAAATAAACCTACATCGCAATACACAAGAGATTAGAGATATTCGATTACAGCCTTATTATCTACGTGATTACAAGGGTGCCAATATGCAAACTGAGTTATTTGGTGAAACTTATGATGCGCCTTTTGGTATGGCGCCGATTGGCTTACAAGGTTTGATGTGGCCAAACTCTTGTGAGATTCTTGCAAAATCAGCAATTGAGCATAATATTCCGTTTGTGCTTTCAACGGTAACAACAGCAAGTATTGAAACTGTGGCAGATATTACCGATGGTAAATTTTGGTTTCAGTTATACCACCCAGTTGAAAACGAACTCAGAGACAAGTTGTTGAGTCGCGCTTGGGATGCGGGTTGTCGAACTTTGGTTATCTTAGCAGATACACCCACCTTTGCTTATCGCCCTAAAGAGATTAAAAACGGTCTGTCTATTCCACCCAGAATGACAATAGACAATATCATGGAAATGTGCACGCACCCAACGTGGTCACTCTCCCAACTTATGGCTGGTTCACCAGAGTTTAAAACCATGAAGCCTTATATACCGAAAGGCTTAAATATGAAACACTTGGGCGTGTTTATGAATAAAACTTTTTCCGGGCGCTTAACACAAGACAAAATCAAAGCACTAAGAGACGCTTGGAAAGGCAATTTGGTGATTAAAGGTATTGTGAATCCTGAAGAAGCAGAGCTTGCTATTAAATTAGGGCTTGATGGTTTAATCGTATCCAATCATGGCGGTCGCCAATTGGACAGTGGTCAATCTACAATTGCCGCACTTGATACATTGCAAGCATACAAAGGAAAAATTAAAATTATGATGGATTCTGGCTTACGTTCAGGGCCCGATATTGCCAATGCACTGGCCTGTGGTGCAGATTTTACTTTTGTCGGTAGAGCGCCAATGTATGGCGTCGGTGCGCTTGGTAAAAAAGGTGGCGATCATACCTTTACAATGCTTAAACGCCAGCTGCAACAGGTCATGGAGCAAGTAGCATGCGAGCAAGTAAAAGATTTTTCGGATCACTTGGTTGGTCGATAAAATTGTTGCATAGGTGGTTTAATTTGAGTAGATATTGATATACTTTATCGGTTATAAAAAATACCACCATTAAATTTACTACATTAGTCGAACTTGTCTTACTATAATTTCTAATCATGAAAGTTATCAATGCGTTATTAAATAAGTTACCAAAAGAGAGTGTATTAACTGGCGAGGAAAACACACGCCCCTTTGAATGCGATGGATTGACCATATATCGGCAAAAACCTTTGGCAGTGGTGTTGCCCCAGAGCATTGCTCAAATCAAACAAGTGTTAAAGATTTGCAAGGCGCATAACACCCCTGTGGTGACGCGTGGCGCAGGTACAGGTTTGGCAGGGGGTGCACTGCCACTTGAAAAATCAATTGTTTTAGGTCTTTCAAGGCTCAATAAAATCAAATCAATCGACCAGAAAAAACGCTTAGCGGTAGTCGAACCAGGTGTAAGAAACATTGCCATTAGTGAGGCAGTGAGTGAATTTGATTTGTATTATGCGCCAGACCCATCCAGCCAAATCGCTTGCACCATTGGTGGCAATGTGGCAGAGAACTCAGGTGGCGTGCATTGTTTGAAGTATGGTTTAACCGTGCACAATATTGAAGCGATTAAAATGCTCACGATTGATGGCGAAGAATTAACACTCAGTCGTCAAGATGAAGGATTGGGCTTGTTAGCACTTATGAATGGCTCCGAAGGGTTGTTAGGCATTGTGACAGAAGTCACCGTAAAACTAACGCCAAAACCTGAATTGGCGCGCGTGGTGATGGCAGCCTACGACAGTGTGCGTGATTGTGCCAATGCAGTGGCTGATATTATTACCGCAGGCATTATCCCTGCGGGTTTAGAAATGATGGATAAATTTGCCATTGAAGCCGCTGAAGGATTTGCAAATGTGGGTTATCCTTTAGAGGCTCAGGCGTTGTTGCTTTGTGAGTTGGATGGCAGTAAGGCTGAAGTGCAAAGCGAGCTAGATGTTGTCTTAAAAGTTTTATCAGGGGCATCTACTTTAAAAGTATCTGAAAGTGAGCAGGAGCGGTTGAGTTTGTGGAAAGGACGTAAGTCTGCTTTCCCTGCAGTTGGCAGATTGTCACCCGATTATTATTGTATGGACGGTACAATTCCACGCCGACATTTGGCAGATATGTTGGAAAAAATCAATGCGTTGAGCAAAAAATACCAACTTAGAGTGGCGAATGTTTTTCATGCGGGCGATGGTAACTTGCATCCACTTATCTTATATGATGCCAACACAGAAGGAGAGTTGGAGAGAACCGAAGCATTCGGTACCGAAATTTTAAAACTCAGTGTCGATATGGGTGGCACAGTTACTGGCGAACATGGCGTTGGTGTAGAAAAATTAGATGCTATGTGTCATCAATTTAACAACAAAGAATTAGACATTTTTCATAAAATTAAAGCAGTTTTTGACCCTAAATCATTGCTTAATCCTGGTAAAGCCGTGCCAGAGTTGCATCGTTGTGCGGAGTTGGGTGCTATGCATGTGCATCATGGGCAGTTATCACACCCAGAATTGGAGCGTTTTTAATGAGTGAATTGGTAGATAAGCGGCTGCAACAATTACAAAACTTGATTAAAGATGCCGATAGTTTGCACATTAATAGCCAGTTGTTAGATTATTCCGGCATTGTAGAATATTATCCTGAAGAATTAGTAATGACAGTTAAAGCAGGCACGCCGATTGTAGAGATTAAAGCGCAGCTTAAAAAAAATAATCAAGCACTTTCTTTCTATGTTGAAAATGACAATATGAGTATTGGCACAATGTATGCGAATGGTGCTCAAGATATTTCCGATAGTGTGTTGGGTGTGCAAATTATTGATGGTAGGGGTGATCTTTTAAATTTTGGTGGGCAAGTGATAAAAAATGTGGCGGGTTATGATGTGGCACGTTTGTTAATTGGCTCAAAAGGACGCTTGGCAATGGTGACACAAATTAGTTTTAAAGTGATGCCAGATGTTTATGTTGGCAAACTTGATGCACCCCTTAAACTAGAAAATAAATCAGTACTGGTGGCTGATATTGAGCAGAAACTTAAAGGAGTTTTTGACCCTAAGCATATATTTATTTAAAGACTGACTGATGCAAACCATTGATATTAAAAACCTTAAAGCCAATGAAATTATTCGCAAGTGTGTGCATTGTGGATTTTGCTTAGCAACCTGCCCAACTTATCAACTGTTAGGTTCAGAGTTAGATTCACCACGTGGGCGGATTTACTTAATCAAATCTGCTTTAGAAAATAATGAATCATCCGCCAAAAGCCTGCAACATTTAGACCGTTGTTTGACTTGTCGCTCTTGTGAAACGACCTGCCCATCGGGTGTGGAGTATGGGCATTTGCTGGATATTGGCAGAGCCTCAATAGAGCATAAACGCCCGCTATGGCAAAAAGCTTATCGTTTTTCAGTGCGAAAATTTTTAACCACACCAGTGTTATTTAATACAGTGGGTTTTTTATTTCGACATTCCAAGATTAAAACACCTGTTGTTCAAGCTAAATCACCAAACAAAAAAGTATTGTTATTAGGTGGTTGTGTGCAACCCACGTTAGCGCCAAATATTAATCACAGTGTTAAAAATATTTTGGCTAAATTGGGTTATGAAGTTGAAGAAACGCCACAAAGTCAATGTTGCGGTGCAGTTGACCAGCATCTAAGTGCCAACGATGAAGCGCTACGAAAAATCAAAAGAAATATTGATGCTTGGCACGCATTTGAAATCATTATTTCCAGTGCCAGTGGTTGCGGTGTCATGGTCAAAGACTACGCTTCATTGTTTGACAAAGAAGATGACTATTACCAAAAAGCACAAGAAATTAGTAGCAAAACACAAGACATTGCACAGTTTTTAGCAGATAAAGATTTGTCTGACTTAAAAACACTTAATAAAAAAATATCCTATCACTCACCCTGTACACTGCAACACGGACAAAAACTTGACGGGCTGGTAGAGTCTATCTTAGCCCAGTTGGGTTATACGCCAGCAACGATTCAAGATGCACATCTGTGTTGTGGCTCGGCAGGCACGTACTCCATCTTTCAGCCAAAACTCTCCAAGCAACTCAAAGCCAATAAACTCAAACACCTAAGCGCCAGCAATCCAGAAGTCATTGTCACTGCAAATATAGGTTGTCTCATGCACCTGCAAAAAGGCACAAAAACCCCTGTGAAACATTGGGTTGAATTATTGAATAATTAATATATAATGTAACTTTAAATCCAATTTTTGGAAAATAATTATGATTTTTCTACAACTAAAGATAGATAATTTTTATATGTTTGAGGATACATTTATTGATTTTACTTATCCTAAAAAAAATAAAAATTCAACTATAGAAGGTGAGTTTTTAAAGGAATTTCCAAAAATAAACTATAAAAGGGTTTGTATTTTTATGGGTGCAAACGCCTCTGGAAAAACCTCATTAGGTAGAGTTATGTGTGCAATTAATAATTATTTAGTTGGTAGACCCGTAGAAGATGTTCCATCAAAAATATGCGATAAAGACAAGGATGCTATTTTTAAGGTTACCTACGTTACACCAGAGACTAAAGAAATACACCAATTAGAAGCCAAGTTTAACAAGGATGGATTAATTTTTGAAAGTTATCAGTCTTGTGATTTGAAGACATCATACAGCCTTATAGAAACATTATCGAAGGTACAAAATTCAGAACCTAAATTTCAATACGATACGGACAATAATTACGATATTGCAAACCCTGGTTTTCAATCTGTTGCACTTTTAAAGGGTTACAAACTGCATGGAGATGAGCATATTTGGCATTATATGTTTAGTGAAACTAATTCATCAACCGAGTTAAATTCAAATACAGATATTCAATTATTAAGGAATATTTTATTATCCTTTGATTTATCTATTTCTGAGATTACAAAAGTAAAAGAAAGTGATAAAAATGCTTATATTATTAAGTTTTTAAATGGTAACGAAGTTGATGTAAAAGATGGAAAAGTGCTTAATAGTGAAAGACTTTCAAGAGGAACGTTTGAAGCATTAGAGGTTGCTGAATTTATTCATTCTGTAATCAGTAGAGACAATGCCACACTATTTTTGGATGAAAAAATGGCATATTCTCATTCTGAAATTGAACTCTCTATGCTAAATTTAATGATTGAGAAATTAAAAGAAAATTCTCAATTGTTTTATACAACACATAACTATGATGTGTTGGAAATGAATTTGCCATCGCATAGTTATATATTTATGAGAAAAGAAGATTTTGTAGAGGTTATTCACCCTGAAAAGTTGGGCTATACAAAAAATGATAGAAGTCTACTTGGCTTTGTTAAAAATGATGTATTTGGAACCCTGCCAGATACTGCAAAAATAGAAGAATTGTTGTAATGAATAAAAAGCAAGTTATTTATTATTACGAAGGTGAAACAGAAAAAAAATTGTTAGATTTTTTAAAAAGTACAACAGAAACAAAAATAAAACCAGGAAAAACAGAGAAATTTAATCTTTGGGAAAATTATTTCAAAGCTATACAAAGAAAAATCAATAAGACAGATGAATTGTTTTTCGTTGTCGACACCGACAAAACCATTGAGGAAGCTATTTTTTTAGAAAATATAAAACTTTTAAAGGCTTATAAAATTTGCTTAATTATCCAAAATAAAAACTTAGAAGATGAGCTTTGTTTTGTGTGCAGTAAAAACAATAGTCGCCTTTTGTTTAAAGATTTTTATAATGTGAATAGCAAAAACGAGTTTAAAGGCAAATTTAATAAAGATAAAAACTTAACTCACACCTTAAGTAAAAATAATTTTGACTTTAATAAAATTTGGTCTAGAAATACCGACTTTTCTAATTGGTTGCAAAAAAATAATATTGCAATCAATATTAATTGCAACTATAGAAAGTAAGCTGTGGGTAGAAGAAGAAAATCAAAACCTAAAAGTTATGAATTAACCATTGAATCGCTTTCACACGAAGGGCGAGGCATTGCGCATTTGGATGAAAAAGTCATCTTTGTGGGCGGTGCTTTGCCGGGTGAAACCGTGATTGCACAGCGTACCTTTTCACGCGCCAAGTTCGAAGAAGCGGATGTGAGCGAGGTTTTGGTTGCCTCACCCAAACGCATCGCACCCAAGTGTGCGGTATTTGGCGTGTGCGGCGGTTGTTCGTTTCAGCATTTGTCTAGCAAAGATCAGATTGAGGCTAAGCAGGAGTGGCTAAAAGATGCTTTTCAACAACAAGCAAAAATCCAACCTAAAAACTGGCTTGAGCCTTTGCAAGTGCAAGACTGGGGTTATCGACGTAAAGCGCGTTTGGGTGTTCGTTTTGTCGCTAAAAAAGATAAGGTACTGGTTGGTTTTCGAGAAAAAAAATCTGGCTGGATTGCCAATATGGACAGATGTGAAATCTTGCATCCTTCAATTGGCGAGCATTTGGTAGAGTTAGGTGATGCAATAGAAAAACTTTCGATTAAATCACAAGTTCCCCAATTGGAAGTCGCTGTTGCTGAAAATAACACTGTACTTATCTTGCGACATCTTGAGCCATTAAATGTGAAAGATGAGCAAATATTGTTAGATTGCGCCAGTGATTTGGGTATTACTTTTTATACCCAGAGTGGTGGTGAAGACACGATTAAGCCACTTGATAATAGTGTTGAGTTGACTTATTCTCACCATAAACATAATATCGAAATGGCATTTTTGCCAAATGATTTTACTCAGGTAAATTTTAAACTAAATCAAAAAATGGTGTCTTTAGCATTGTCATTACTTGAGCTTGATAAAGACGATGAAGTAATCGATTTGTTTTGTGGCTTGGGTAATTTTACTTTGCCGATTGCACGCTATGCCAAACATGTGGTGGGCGTGGAAGGCGACAGTGGATTAATTCAGCGTGCCAAGGAAAATGCCCAAAAAAATAATATTGAGAATGCAGATTTTTACAAAGCAGATTTGTTTGAAGAAGTGGCAGGTTTTGAGTGGTTTAGAGGTAAAAAATACAACAAAGCATTGATTGACCCAGCACGCTCAGGCGCGATTGAAATTGTTGAATTATTACCCAAACTGGGTGTTGAGCGATTGGTCTATGTGTCGTGTAACCCTGCAACTTTAGCACGAGACAGCGCTAAACTTATTGAGATTGGCTATAAACTGGACAGTGCGATGGTTATGGATATGTTTCCACAAACCGCACATGTTGAATCTATGGCATTATTTACCAAAAAAGCAGTATAATAAAAACCAGTTTTATAAATAAGGTGATATTATGCTAGAACTCAGCGTAACCCAAGCACAAAAACAATTTAGCAAAATTATTAATAAACCAACCACGATTGTTGATAAGAAAAAATCACTGAAAAAGGCAGTGATTTTGCCCTATGAGGTTTACAGTGAACTGCTCAATCAATCTATCAACCAAGCATCATTGGCAACTGGCGGCTTTGCTGATTTTGTTGGTGTGCTGGACAAGAGTTTTAAAACGGATAATAAAAAATACCAAAAGATTGTTAAATGAATGTTTTTATTGACACCAGTATATTTTTGGATGTTGCATTAAAGCGAGGCGGCTTTAAAGATTCTTTGATTGTTCTCAATGCGGCGCAAAAAGGTTTATTTAACGGTTTTATTGCTGATATTACTTTACTTAATATTGCTTATATCGCTCAGAAGCAACTCAAAGATGTCAATAATTTCATTGCTCAAATCAATCAAAGTTTTACTGTGGCTGGTGCAGATAACAATACATTTGCAAATGCTTTGTCGCTGCAAAATAAAGATTTAGAAGATGCGGTGCAATATGTATGTGCCCAAGAGCGTGATTGCGACATAATTGTGACTAATGACAAGGGTTTTTATATGGGGAAAATTCCTGTTTTAAATGCCAAAACGTTTATTAAGCAATATGCGTAGGTTGGAAGAACAAAACCAACAATTAGAACAGTATATTGCTAATTCTTCTATCCAAACTCGTCATTTTTTCACTCTTTTTTTATTGGTTTGCACCTATCATGGTATATATTTTGATGTTTCGATTTATTGATTATCAAAATGAACGGATGTCTTATTGGCGTTTTGTTTTATTGACGTTTGCCTTTAGCTTTTCTACTTTAGTTATTAAGTTATATCCAAAACCTAGTAAACCTAAAAGAGTATTTTTTAGGATTGTTGTTAATCATCCGTTGCTTGATGTTTTAAGAGACGGAAAGTTTGATGAGTGCAAAGATGTAAATTATGACGAATACTCTGAGAATAAAAAATGATTGAAATTAATATCAAAAACCAAACACTCAAACATCAGGATAAGACCTATTTAATTAGTAGTGCTAAGAATGGGTTGGGGGAAGTGGAAGGTTCGTTTTGCACGCCAACTGGTCGTTTTAAAATTGCTGAAAAAATTGGTGATGGGCTTGCGCTTGGTTCTGTATTGGTGGGCAGAGCGCCAACTGGTGAAATATATTCTCCAGAATTGGCAAAACAACAAGCAAATAGAGATTGGATTCTAACACGCATTTTGTGGCTGGACGGCGTTGAGGCGCATAATCAAAATACCAAGGCACGTTATATTTATATCCATGGCACACCTAAGGAAACACCCTTGGGTGTGCCTGGGTCAAAGGGCTGTATACGCATGAATAATCACGATATGATAAAGTTATTTAATCTTGTAAAAATTGGCGAGGATGTTGCTATAATCGAAGAATGAACACATTATTACATTACTTGCCTAAAAAAGCCCTTGGACGCTTGCAAGCCAACCCAAATGCTGTGTTGATTGACGTGCGTAGTGAGGCAGAAAACAAGTTTGTAGGCAGACCGATAGATTGTCTGTTTGTGCCTTGGGTAGATGAGCCTGATTGGGAGCCTTCTCCAGAGGACTTTATTGCATCAGTTAAACGTTTTGGTTGTGAATTAGACAGCGAGATTATTCTAATTTGTCGCAGTGGTTATCGTTCTACTGATGCTGGACGTTGTTTGATTGAGCAAGGTTTTACCAATATAGCGCATATTGTGAGTGGGTTTGAAGGGGATTTGGATGAGGATCATCAACGCGGCAATCTAAACGGTTGGCGCCATGATGGCATGCCTTGGGAGCAATGTTAAAAGCGGAGCATTGCTAATACCAAATTCAGAAAATAACCATATTAATATAACACTCATCTTCACGCCCTTTTCATTTATAAAAAATACAAGGTTTATCAGTAGGTAAACCCAGATTTTTTATAAACAAAAATAACATAAATCTAAACACTCTATCAGTATGGTTGTTTTCTGAACTTGGTATAACAATCCAAATCATTCATTAAAAAGCGATTTCCCCCTTTATAATGAATTTAAAAAACCAGCCAGAATCTTTGATATGACTAATTTTTTAAAAATCATCCTCAAGCAAAAATTCATTTTCTTGTTAAGCATCCTGAATGTTTAAAGGTACCTTTAAGTGAATAAGTTATTGCAGACCTATTTAGACAAAAGAATGTTGTTTATCTTTTTAAACGGCATTGCCAGTGGCTTTCCTTGGGTTATCATTGGTTCAGCAATGACATTGTGGCTAAAAGACGCAGGCTTGACGCGAACAGCGATTGGTTTTTTTGGTTCAGTTTTTGCGGTTTATTCAATCAATTGGCTATGGGCGCCACTATTAGATAGGGTTAAAATTCCTTTTTTAACGCAGCGTTTTGGGCAACGTCGTTCCTGGCTTTTGTTATTGCAAGGGCTGTTATTTTTATTGATTGTTGCGATTTCTTTTACCAACCCAAAAGACAGCCTTGTTTGGGTGAGTTTATTGGCTTTATCAGTTGCAATAGTCTCTAGCACCCAAGACATTGTGATTGATGCTTATCGGATTGACATTCTAAGCCTTGAAGAGAAAAACAAACTGCCTGCAACTTCCGCAATGGCAACTTCTGGTTGGTGGGTAGGTTACGGATTCTTAGGCGCAGTTGCGCTTTATTTGTCAGATTTTGGGCAAGACTGGTCTTGGGTTTATTTGGTGATTAGTGTCTTTGCCATTGGATTTATTTTAAATACATTATGGTTAGATGAGCCACAAACTCAGCGTGAATCCGCACAACAAGCAGCACAACAAAATTATGAGCAGCTATTAGGTGGACATCACAGGTGGCAAAAGATAAGTGCATGGTTTTTATCCACAGTCTTTGAGCCACTCAAAGACTTTTTTACGCGTTTTGGCAAAACCGCACTGGTCATCTTATTGTTCATTGTATTTTTTAAGGTCGGTGAGGCATTTTTGGGCAGAATGTCGTTGGTTTTTTATAAAGAAATTGGTTTTACAACAGCGCAAATCGCCACTTATTCTAAGTTAGTTGGTTCAACACTAACCATTGTTTTCTCTATTATTGCCAGCTTTATCACGATTCATTATGGCTTAGTTCGTGGTTTGATGATCAGTGGTGTGGCAATGGCAAGTACCAATTTAATCTTTTCCTATATGGCGCTTGTTGGTCCAGATACCAACGTATTTGCAGCGGCAATTTTGCTGGATAATTTTACCGCCGCTTTTTCAACAGTCGCATTTGTTGCCTTTATTTCTCATTTAACCAATCGAGCCTATACAGCAACCCAATATGCGTTAATGGCATCGGCAGGTAATTTTGGTAGAACTTTATTCGCTGGTGGTAGTGGTTGGATGGTAGACAGTTTAGAAGCCCAAAAATGGGTGGGCGAGTTTGGTGGAGAGTGGGCAGTATTTTTTGCAATAACTGCTCTAATGGTTATTCCTAGCCTAATAATGTTAGTTTGGATTGGTAGAAAATTTAAGGATTTATTTGTATGATTGGACCCATTATGATGGATGTGTCAGGTTTGACACTGAGTGAAGAAGAAAAAACCCAATTGATTAAACCCAGCGTGGGTGGCGTTATTTTATTTTCGCGTAATTTTGAGAATATTCATCAATTAAAATCTTTGGTTCAATCCATTCGCCTGACCAATCAGGATTTGTTGATTGCTGTTGATCATGAAGGCGGTAGGGTGCAACGCTTTAAAGAGGGTTTCACGCAGTTGCCAGCGATGGCAAAACTGGGGGAAACTTATGACCAAAAGCCAGACCTTGCTATTGAACAGGCAAAGTCTTGTGGCTATGTATTGGCAGCAGAACTCTTAGCGGTTGGTGTCGATTTTTCTTTTGCACCTGTACTGGATTTAGATTATGGTGCTTCTAGCGTGATTGGCGATAGAGCTTTTCACTCTAACCCTGATGTGGTGGTAAAACTGGCTGGTAGCCTGATTGAAGGCATGCATGATGCAGGCATGAAATGTGTCGGTAAACACTTCCCCGGTCACGGTTTTGTAGTAGCAGACTCACATTTAGACCTACCGGTAGATGAGCGTCCGTTGAGTGATATTTCTCAAGATATGTCGGTCTTTAAAAAATTAGCCAACCAAGGTTTAGATGCAGTAATGCCAGCGCATGTATTGTATTCACAAGTGGACGACAAACCAGCGGGTTTTTCCTCAAAATGGATTAAGGAAATCTTACAAGAAAAGTTAGGTTTTGGCGGTGTGGTGTTTAGCGATGATTTATCAATGCAGGGCGCACATTTTTTTAAAAAAATAGCCAAGCGTGTTGAGGTGTCATTGGAGAGTGGTTGTGACATGGTGTTGATTTGTAACCATCCTGAGCTCGTCGAGCAGGTGATTGATAAGGATTGGCCAGTGAGCGAAAAATTGCAATCAATGAAAGGGCATCTTGTTGATGGGTATAAAATAGCACTTGAAGACCACCAACAAAATATACAAGACTTACTATGAATCAAGACAATAACAATCAAGATTTCGAAATTCGCCTACTTAATGCAGTCAGAAAAACCCTTATTTCTGTGGCTAAGGACACTATGACCAAACCTGGTTTGCGTCACCCACTCACGCAAGACACGCAAAAAATGATAACCGATTGTTTAGATATCGTTGTCTCTAGACAAACTGCGATTGAAAAAGAATCGGGCACACACACTAAAATGAAGCCCGTTTACACCGATGAGCAGACGGTGCAGAGTGTGTCTATCGACGACTTAAAAAAGACTCTAAATTAATTTTTTGCAGCGTCTTTTTCTACTCTACTGCGTTATTTTTTAAAAATAGCACAGTCACCTATTTTTGCTATGCTCCCACACTATTTTTAAAAAATGCCTTGTATAAAAGAAAAAATACTTGCAAAAATATGCATCAATTAATTGAGCGAAATTTTATTCAGCAAACTTTTTATTTTATTTTCTCCAAACGGTAAATCTGAACCTGTATTAGAATTATTTGGTTTAGGGCATTTTTTACTGGTAAGCTTTTCTTTTCCATTAAATATATCAGAATCTTCAATAACCCAAAATCCTTTTGGGTAAAGTTTTTTATCTAAATAGAGTAAATATAATTCATTCCAACCTTTATGTATAGGGGAAATAGTTCGTGTTTTGGAATAGGCTGAAACTGTTTTTACTTGAATATAAATAGGCTTTTCGGTGTTAATTTTAATATCCCAACCTTTTTGAGTGGTATGACCATATTCAATTTTGTTAGGATATAAAGACTCTAAATATCTATAAATATAATATTCTCCAATACAGCCTGTCTTTTGGTCTCCAGGAGGAATTGGATATGATTTTTCTTTTTGCAATTCCTGAAGTTTTTTATACGCATTAGCGTATTCTTCTATTGCATTATCGATTTTTTGGAAATTTGACATATCTTATTGTTTAGTGAGTTATATAAATTCTAGATTAGCGTAAGCACTAATCAGCCACTTGGTACCTGCAGTTTTGAATTTGACTTGCACTCTGGCACTGTCGCCATCACCTTCAAAGTTAAGTACTGTGCCAAAGCCAAATTTGGCGTGTTTCACCATTCTACCGATGGATAATTCACCATTTGCTTGTGGCTCTATGTCTTGGTTAAAAATATCGTCTTCTTGATAATTTTGTGGGGTTGCGCCTTGTTTTTGCTTGATTTTATTTAGGTATTCTGCTGGAAATTCTGACAAGAATCGAGAAGGGTAAGCATAAAGTGATTGTCCGTGTAAAAAGCGTTTTATTGCAAATGATAGGGTGAGTTTTTTCATTGCTCGTGTCATGCCTACATAACACAGGCGTCTTTCTTCATCGATTAGATGTGGCTCGTCTTTGGATTGCCTGGAAGGAAACAAGTCCTCTTCCAATCCTGCGAGAAACACGTAAGGAAACTCCAAGCCCTTGGCAGAGTGAATCGTCATGAGTTGTACATTTTGTGTTGGTGGCGTACTACTATCACCGCTAGAATCAAGTGAGGCCAAAGCAATAAAACCTAGGGTTTTACTCATGTCGCTGTCTTCTTCATGCTTATATTGTTTGGCAGCGGCAATTAATTCTTCTAAGTTTGCCGTTTTGCTGCCAGTTTTATCAGTTTTGTCGTTTGAAAAATGTCCAACCAGACCCGATTCTTTGATCAGATAGGCCACTTTTTCAGACAAATCTAAATGTTTTGTGTCGTCTTGCATTTGCTCAATCAACTGGGTAAAGCCAGTCAAAGCATTTGCAGCACGCGTTGGCAATGTTGGTATTATGTTAAGAGCGGCCTGAAATAAATTGGTTTGATTGATTTGTGCAAATTCTCGTATTTTTTCAACTGTGGCATTGCCAATACCCCGTGTGGGAAAATTCACCACACGTTCAAAAGCCACGCCATCAGCGCTGTTCTCCATCAAGCGTAAATAAGCCAAAGCATCTTTGATTTCAGCACGTTCAAAAAAGCGCAATCCACCATAAATGATATAAGGGATATTGGTTTTAATAAGTTGTTCTTCAAAAGTTCTGGACTGCGCATTGGAGCGATACAAAATAGCACATTCATTTGCTAAAACACCATTATCAATGCGTTTTTGAATACTGCTCACCACAAAATCTGCCTCATCCACTTCTGTGCGTGCCTCATATAAATCAATGGGTTCGCCATCACCAGAGTCTGTCCATAAGGATTTTCCCAGTCGGTTTGAATTGCGAGCAATGAGCGCATTTGAGGCGTTTAGAATATTGCCTGTTGAGCGATAATTTTGTTCAAGGCGAATGGTTTGAAGGGGGGTAAAGTCGGTTTCAAGTTTGACGATATTTTCAATTTTTGCACCACGCCAGCCGTAAATAGATTGGTCATCATCACCAACACAAAATACTTTGTTGTTGCCACTAAACAGTAATTTAATCCATTGATATTGCATGGTGTTGGTGTCTTGAAACTCATCGACCAAGATATGCTCAAAGCGTGTTTGGTAGTGCGAACGTAATGCTGAATTATTTTTTAATAACTCATAACTGCGCACCAGCAATTCAGCAAAGTCAATCAAGTCATTGTCGTTGCAATGTTTTTCATACAAGGTAAATATTTCAAGACTTTTCTTAACAAAATAATTATGTCCTGCCTCAATATCAGTAGGGCGCAAGCCTTCATCTTTTTGCTGGTTAATAAACCACTGGACTTTTCTTACAGGAAATTTACCCTCATCAATCTGATTTTCTTTCATCAGGCGTTTGATAATACGAGATTGGTCTTGGGCATCAAGGATTTGAAATTGTGGACTCAAATTAGCCTCAACAGGATGAGCGCGTAATAAGCGATGTGCCAAGCCATGGAAAGTGCCAACCCACATACTGCCAATGGGTCTTTTAAGTAAAACACTCAGACGTTCACGCATTTCATTGGCTGCTTTATTGGTAAAAGTGAGCGCTAAAATAGCATCAGTATGCAGCTTTTTTTGTGTGATTAAGTAGGCGATTCTATGTGTTAAAACTCTGGTTTTTCCAGAGCCTGCACCTGCCAGTATTAAAGCATTTTGTGTGCTGTCTAAAACAACCGCTTGAGATTGTTCCTTGTTTAATCCATTAATTATTTCGGGTGAATTCATAAATTTTTATTGTAAGTTGATTTGCAAATGGTATAATATTGCCTTTCTCTTATATAAGCATTAACTAAAGTTTTGACTGAGAATTGAGAGTAAAAGAATTATAAACATTATATTATTGTAAAGTAAGGAGTATCAGTAATGACATACTACGAAGGCGTTAAGAAAATGGAAGAAATGGGTGTAAACGACAACTATATTCAAGGTTGGGTAGCCGGTTTTTTAAACAATCCTGAGATTGAAGAGCAAAGAATTACTGATGAGTGGGAATCGGGTTACGAAGATGGCAAAGCACACACAGATGAAAATTTTGCAAATTTCTGCTAATTGCTGACATCAAGAATAATAAAAAAAGCCCCGTTTAACGGGGCTTTTTTTATGAGCGATTACCGGGAAATCCTTTTCCACTAAGAAAGACCCCTGCATTAGATATGGATGTTGAATAAAAGTTAAATTTTACTTAGTTGTCAATTTTTATAAAGCCAGTCCTAGCAGGGTTAAGACAGGTTTTATAAAAGTTGGCAAATGAGTGAAAGTTGGCTTTTAGGCAATATTCATATCTAATGCAGGGGTCTTTAAGAGAATAAATTGGACATTTATACCAATCACCAAAATAAATTATTCAAATGGTGCTTATAATCGCACCCTATGTGCTAAGGCAAAATCTCAGCGCTACTTATTGCTAGCATGATGATTTTACCTCGGTGCAGAGGGTGTGAGTATAGGTGCTATGTGGATGATTTATTTTGGTGATTGGTATTAGACTGATAAAATGCATCTTTATGAGTAACAGTTGGCAACACAATTCACGCAATACACTGAAGGATGCAGACAGCTGTAATGCCTTTTTTCAATCTAAAAAATTCAAAGATCAAGCCTTCCCCATCAAAATTCCTTTGGAATTTGCCCAACTTATTGATAAAGCCAACCCAAACGACCCATTATTAAAACAAGTTCTCCCAAGTGCCAAAATTGAGATACCCAAAGGGCAGACCCCGCCGGGCTTCTCAATTGCGCCATTGGAAGATGAAAAGAATATGCCCGTGGCGGGACTTATTCACAAATATCCTAATCGTGTATTGTTGATTGCATCTAGGGTTTGTGCGATTCATTGTCAGTATTGCTTTAGGCAAAATTTTAATTACACGGCACATGATGCAATTAGCAACTACCCAGCCATTGAAAAATACATTCAGGCACACCCGCAAATTAATGAAGTGATATTAAGTGGCGGAGACCCATTGAGTTTAAGTGACGAAAAATTAAGGCAACTTATTCAAAAAATTGAGAACATTCCACATATTAAAAATCTACGACTGCACACACGTAGTGCCGTGGCAACGCCAAGTAGGATTACCCCAGAACTCATCAATACATTAACGCAAAGCAAGCTTAATGTTGTGTTGGTAACCCATATTAACCACGTCAATGAACTGTCCAGCGATTTTGCTCAGGCAATTGGCAAATTAAATAACATTACTTTGCTTAACCAATCTGTTTTATTAAAAAGGGTGAATGATGATGCACCCACTTTAGTTGCACTGTCTATGGGTTTGTTCGCGTTGGGGATTCTGCCTTATTATTTACATTTACTAGACAAAGTCAATGGCACGCAAGATTTTTTGGTTGAGGAAAAAAGCGCACAACAAATACACCAAGCGTTGCAAAAACAATTGAGTGGGTATTTGGTACCTAGATTGGTGAGGGATGAAAATTTAGCATCAAAGACTTGGGTTTAACACTACTGTTTTGTTGCTTTCTTTAAAGTTGCCATGTCTACTTCACCCATAAAATAATCAACCAATAAACCATCTGGGGCATAAACATAGGTGGTTGGCATGCCAAGAATTTCACCAAATTTTTCAAATTTAGGTTTGTTGCTATTATCAGCCAGGACAATCGGATAATTAACCATAAAAGTATCGGTAAAGTCGGTAATTTTATCAACATCAACGCCTTCATAGTTCATACCCAATATTTCGACATTGTTTGAATTTTTTTCATAAAATTCCACAAACGCAGGAATCTCTTTTAAGCAAGGGGGGCACCAAGTTGCCCAAAAATTAACCACTAAGTATTTGCCTTTAACCGTGCTATTATTATGCGTTTTTCCATTCATATCCACCACTGAAAACTCAGGCATTTTAATCTTCTTTGTTTTGTCAAATAGCGACCCCCCTTGGGTGGGCATGAGTGCTTGAGCGGTGTTTAAAAAAGGCAGAATGAGTGCGAGTATAATAAAGGTTTTTTTCATGATGAGATTTTAAAAATATGAGTGCAACAATTTACCACAACCCTAAGTGCACAAAATCTAGGTTGACTTTGGCTATTTTAGAAGAAAAAGGACTTGACTTTCAAATAATTAAATACTTGAATGAAACGCCCTCTGTTGAGGAACTAAAAGTGTTGCTCGGTGAATTGGGTATGGATGCTAGATCTTTAATGCGCACGCATGAGTCCCCTTACAAGGACAACAATTTAGAGAATGATTCATTGAGTGAAGACGATTTGATTCAGGCAATGGTTGATAATCCAATTCTTATTGAGCGTCCGATTGTAAGAACCAACAAAGGTGTGGTTATTGGTCGCCCACCTGAGAATGTCTTAGCGATTATTTAATCAATCAGTAGCGTTGATAAGTGACCTTCACGTGCTTCAATATTTGAATAATACACATCGTCCAAACCCTCAACAACTGAATCTTTCACCACATCAAGGGCTAATAGCGCTTCACACCAAGCGTCTAAATGCTTGAATTGTTTGATAGATAGAGTGTCGTTAGTAAATTCGTTAATCCAGGATAGACGCATAAAAAATGGCGCAATAGCAGCATCTATGACTGAAAAGTCATCACCGTTAAAGAATTTATCGCCACCTTTGGCACACTCGATTTTTTCGAGTTTGGCGAATAACGCTTCTTTTGCGCTGTTGAATTTCTCTGTATCGCCTGTAACCAAACCAAACAAATCATCAAATAATGAGGATGAAAAGGCAATCCAAGAACGATTATTGGCTTTATCAATCGCATCGCTAGGGTGTAAATCAAGTGTGCCAATATCATTAACAAATTCACCAATAACCGAAGATTCAAAGACAATTTTGCCATCTGCTTTAAGTAGTGGCACTTGCCCAGTTGGTGAGATTTCTTTGAACCAATCAGGTGGGTCCATTGGGTTAATGTAAGTGGTTTCAAAGTCAAGTTTCTGTAAATTTAATAAAATCATCGCACGCTGTGCAAAGGGGCAAAGTTTAAAGCTAATCAGTTCTAGTTTCATAATGATGTTCCTTGTTTTTTTGATGCGATTATACCGCTAACTTTTATACCAATCACCCAAATAAATCATCCATATGGCACCTCTATTCACACCCTGTGCACCAACCTAAAATCGCCGTGTTAGCAACAAGTAGCACTTAGATTTTATGCCGGCACACAGGGCACGACTATAAGCACTATCTGAACGATTTATTTTGGTGATTGGTATTAGCAAGCATTTTGTTCTTCTGCAAGGCGGACAATCAAAATATTGATTGAGCATAGGTAAAACTATGTGATTGAAATATTTTGATTGTCCAACGCAGTCAGAAGAGCAAAAGGCACCGCTAAGAACGGTGATAAGGGTGGTTGGTGAGCAGTGAGTGAGCGCGATAAATTTGTTCTAAGGTTAACAAGCGCGCCATTGAGTGTGGCAAGGTGAGGCTGGACAAGCCCCACAGTTGATGTGCATGCTGTTTGACAGTATCGCTCAGACCGTCTGCACCACCAATTAACAAGGCGACATTGTCACCATTTTGTTGCCAGTTTTTCATGGTATTGGCAAACTCTTTGGTGGATTGTTGTTTGCCGTGTTCATCAAAAGCAATAATAAGGTTTGCATCAGCACTTGCTTTGAGTAGCAATTCACCTTCCAGTTCTTTAATTCTCTCAATATTATTGCCTTTACGTTTTTGTGCTTCAGGCGTAATAAGTTTGAAATTCAATTCTCGCGGTAATTGTTTTTGGTAATGATTAATACCTGTTTGTATCCAACTGGGCATTTTTTTACCAATAGCAATCAAGTCAATCTTCACTTAGTCTGCCCCAGACCACAATTTTTCTAACTTGTAAAATTCTCTGGTTTTCTCTGTCATGATGTGCACCACGACTTCTGCCAAATCAATCAGCATCCAATGCCCTGTTTCTACACCCTCTACACCAACAATCTTCATGCCTAAGCGCTTGGCTTCAATTTTTACATTGTTGGCAATACCACGTACGTGCTGGTTAGAGCGACCTGTTGCAATGACAATTGCTTCAATGTCGGCGCTCTGTTCTAAAACTTTAAGGGTAACAACGTCCTCACCTTTAAGCTCATCTATAATGTCGGTCACTGCTTTTAATTGTGCTTCTAAGTTCATATTTTTTGAATGTATTGAATAATGTTATCAGGTACCAGTCCTGATAATTTTTGGCTGTCTATTTTACCTATGGAAGTCGCATCAGATAGAATACTTCGGACCTGTGTAGAAGAAATATCAATGAATGGCGTTTTGGCAAAATAAACATTGCTAATATGCGTATTCGTAATTTGACTATCAGAACTGCGGGGTAAAACCACCAACTGCACATAGTCATTAAATTTTTGGTAATCCTTCCAAGTATTCAATGCGTTAAAACTGTCCTGCCCAATAATCAAAAAAATCTTTTCGTTTGGGTAATCTTGTTTAATATGTTTGAGTGTTTCAATGGTATAAGAGGGGCTTTGCCTGTCAATTTCACGTCTGTCAATTTGTAAGTCATTAAATTCAACAAGTGCTAAATTTAGCATATCAAGGCGTTGTTGATTAGAGAAATGCAAGGCATCTTTATGTACGGGCGCTTTGCAAGGCATCAAAAAAAGCTGCTTTAATCTTAGTTCTTTTTTGATGGCGTATGCGGTTTTTAAATGTCCGTAGTGCACCGGGTCAAATGAGCCACCAAAAAAACCAATCATAATGAGATTTTTGTATGATTATTCATATTTATGCAAAGGGCTTATAACATCGCCTTAATTTCTTTTAAACTTAGTGCATCATTTGGATAAGCAATCAAACCTTGGGTCATGCCATCAAGATATTTAACAAAATCCTGTTGCGTATCAATTAACAGCCAAGCGTTGCCACGTTTTTGTTCACCCATGGTGGTTTCAATTTTTACACCATAATCATGCCCACAATGTAGCATCACTTCATCATCAATTTGTTTGAGTTTTTGCATAGAATGATACATGTCTGTCACATCAGCCCCAGGCAGAGCACAATGTCCTGCACCGTACACAAACAGCGTATCCCCCGCAATTAAGTGCCCATCTAACAAATAACAAACACCACCCGCACTGTGCCCTGGCGTATTAATAATTTTGGCTGGAGTTTTGCCAATAAAAATGACATCATTGTCATTAACGCCAACATCAGGCAAGCTATCGATTTGCAAATAAGGTATTTCATTAATGCCAACAGTGACTTTTGCCCCTGTTTTTTCTACCAACTCATCAACTGCATTGGTATGGTCAAAATGCCAGTGCGTTAGCCAAATATCAGTCAGTGTATAGCCTTTATTCCTGATTCTCTGTAAAAATAAATCTCCGTCCCAAGCGGGGTCGATAATCGCACAAGTTTTTGAGTCGTGATCAAAGATAAAATGGATAGAGTCCTCAAGTGCACCCATGTGATAGAGGATTTCTAAAGTAAAAGTTTTTTCAACGTATTTTTTTTCTAACATAGGCATATTTTAACTTGACTAATTTGCGATACAGACTATAATTTACGTCTTTTGCTTGGCAACCAGATTTTGGGGCTATAGCTCAGCTGGGAGAGCACGACACTGGCAGTGTCGGGGTCAGCGGTTCGATCCCGCTTAGCTCCACCATCGTCTTGATGCAAAAAAACTATGTCGCCTTCGTCTATCGGTTAGGACCCCAGGTTTTCATCCTGGTAAGAGGAGTTCGATTCTCCTAGGCGATGCCAAAACCGAATGGTTCAGTTTTATTAAACTGGGCCATTTTTTTTGCCTAAAAGGATACTAATCTTATAAAATACCACCTGTCCCGTTCGTCTAGCTGGCCCAGGACCTTAGGATTTCATCCTAAAAACAGAGAGTTCAAATCTCCTACGGGACGCCAAATTGCTTTTTCTGCTTCGTCTTTTTCCTTTTCACGGCGTTGGATTTTAAAAATACTCAGTTATGTAGGTTGACTACACGCCTTCGTATTTTTAAAACCCGCCTTGTGAAAAGCAAAAATACTCGCATAAAAAATTAGTCCCCGTTTAATTTTCACAGCGTTGAATCACTAAATTCTTTCAATCACATATCAGTATATATGCTCAATCAAGAATTTAGCATTCGCCTTGTGAAAAGCAAAAATGTTTGCAATCACATTGCTACACGCCCTCGTATTTTTAAAATCCGCCTTGTACTAGCGATATACAGCAGCCCCTGGGATAGTAAAGCAAAAATACTCGCAAAATATAAACTATTGCATTAACCATTAACCATTAACCATTAAAATATACATTATGAATTTAAACATCATCATTCCAGACAGATTGATTGGTGAGCGCATTGACAGTGCGTTAGCCACAATGTTGCCGAATTATTCGCGTTCTAAAATCAGTGCTTGGGTGAAATCAGGCCATGCTTTTGTTGATGGTAAAACTTTTAAACCCAAGGACAAAGTGTTGGGCGGTGAGATTGTTCAGCTTGAGATTAAACAAGAAAAAACCAACGATTGGGTAGCAGAAGATATCCCTATCGACGTTGTTTTTGAGGATGCCGATATTATCGTTATTAACAAGCCTGTTGGCTTAGTGACGCATCCAGGCAGTGGTAATTGGACCGGCACATTGGCCAATGCATTGCTGCATTATGACCCGTCACTCGCCAAACTTGATAGAGCGGGTATTGTACATCGTTTGGATAAAAATACATCGGGTTTAATGGTGGTGGCACGTAGTGCTGTGGCACAAAAAAATCTGGTTGAGCAGCTACAAACACACAGTGTTTCTAGAGAGTATAGCGCAATTGTCTATGGACATATGATTTCAGGTGGCACGGTTGATGCACCGATTGGGCGTGATTCTAAAGACCGTATTAAACAAGCAGTTACTGACACAGGTAAAGATGCCGTTACTCATTATCGTGTGATTGATCGGTTTGCACATCACACACACATCAAGGCTATTTTAGAAACGGGACGCACGCATCAAATTCGCGTGCATATGTCACACATGGGTCATCCGCTGATTGCCGATACGCTCTATGGGGGGAAAGTGCGCTTCCCCAAAAAAGCAGATGAAGCGCTTAAAGATGCACTTAAGGAGTTTAAGCGTCAAGCATTGCATGCCAAAAAGCTCACATTAACGCACCCGGTTTCAGGGGAGGAAATGTCATGGAAAGCACCTTTGCCACAAGACATGCAAGATTTACTTAAAGTGTTACAAACTCATGACGCCGTCTAATTTTCCAAGCAACGTTCAGATTTTAACAACGCCACGTTATTTAGAAGGTGGCGCAAGTACTGGTCATTATGCCAATTTTAATTTGGCAACGCATACAGGCGATAAGCTTGATGCGGTTAACCACAATCGTAAATTGTTGCTCAGGCATTTTGATTTGCCTAATGCACCAAAATGGCTCAATCAAACACATTCTGATATTTGCTTAGACGCTGGCTCTAATGATTGTGAGGGCGACAGTGTGATGACACGCGAGAAAGGCGTGGTTTGTGCAGTCATGACAGCGGACTGTTTGCCGATTTTTGCATCCAATCAGTTAGGCACACAAGTTGGTGTTGCACATGCAGGCTGGCAGGGCATTCTTAATGGTGTGATAGAATCATTCGTTGACGCTTTTGATGAGTGTGATTTATTGATACATTTTGGTCCAGCAATTTGTGCAAAAAATCTAGAAGTTGGCGCTGAGGTATTTGAGCAGTTTATTGCCAAAGATGAAAAACTTGGTGCGGCCTTAGTGCAAAAAGGCGAAAAATACCACTTAGATATTTATCAAGCTGCACGAATCATTTTAAATCGTTTAGGCGTTCACACCATCACAGGTGGTGACCAATGCACGGTGGAGCAAACACAAGACTACTTTTCCTATCGTCGGGATGGGGCTAATTCAGGCAGGATGGCGCATTTAATCTGGTTTTAATTTTAAACTGCGCCTTCGCATTTTTTTAAATTTGCCTTGCAGAAAGAAAAAATACTTGCTTAAAACAACGTTGTCAAGGGTAAAAAATTCTGTATTTTTCTTAGAGACCTTTGCATAAATATGAATAATCATCAAAACGCCACCTTTCACCCATTTGCTAATTTTATTAAAACCTGCCGAAGCCCTGCTGGGACTGGTTTTAATAAAATCACCAAANNAATTTGTCATTTTGCTAATCACCCCTATTTATGCAAAGGTCTCTCTTAGAATAAAAAGTATTGATGGTCTATTTAGAGAGTGATTTGGCGATGGCTTTTTTGAAAATGGGTGCAAAGACATAAAGCAGTGGAAAACCCATCAGCCAAGCAACAGCAAAACTTGAAAGCCATTTGTCAATCGTTTGCTCACTCCACCCGATATTTATATAAGTGACGACAAATGACATAATACTAATCATAAATAGTGACATAACGACACTAAATATTAAGTGTATTTTCTTTTCCATATTATTTTTTCTCCTTAGTCTTTTCCTTGCCAGAAATGGTGAAATCCATGGCTTTGGTTTCAGGGTTTAAGTGGTAATAATGCAAGGGTTTTTGTTTGCGTTGTTTTTGTTGTATGACACAGCCAATGGTTTCAAAATCCCCTTTTAATTCAATCTCCTCATGTTGCGTGTTTAGGGGGGCTAAAAATTTGTTATTACCACGCTCAATATATTGACGAAAATACAACTCATCTTCATAACGTACCACTGCATAAGCGCGCGAGTGAATGGGCATACCTGGGTCAATAATTAAAATGCAATTTTCACTAAACTCAGGTTCCATCATGTTGCCTAAGTTTTGCAAGGCAAAAGGCTCTGAATTAGTACCACAACTTGTTTCGAAGATTTCTTTACTCATGTTTGACAATGTTTACAATAAAAGGTTGAACGCTGACTTTGGACAATGCGTGTTATTTTACTACCACATTGCGTACATATTTCATTTTCACGCCCATACACGGATAAAGTCTGTGAGAAATATCCAGGTTTGCCATCTACTGAAGAAAAGTCTTGCAGGGTTGTGCCACCCGATGCGATTGAGCGCAATAAAATTTGTTTAATGCATTGAGTTAAAACTTCGTAGCGTTTTTTACTCACACTACTGGCTTTGCACTTAGGATTTACGCCTGCTTGATGTAGGCTTTCACAAGCGTAAATATTGCCTACACCAACCACAATCTTGCTGTCCATGATAAAAGCCTTGATGTTTTGTTGCTTTTTACGTGAACAGACATATAAATATTGTTCATCAAAGGTATCACTTAGCGGTTCAACACCCAAATTGTCTAATAAAGGATGTTTACCGTCTTTAGAAAATAACACGGCACCAAACCTTCTAGGGTCGTTTAAACGCAGTCTTTTACCATGGCTAAACAGCAATTCAAAATGATCGTGTTTTTTTAATGGCGTATCTTTGTCAACCACTCTGATTGAGCCACTCATGCCCAAATGCATAATCAGTGTACCAACATCAAACATAAGTAATAAATACTTACCCCGTCGTTGTATCGCATTAACCTTTTGTTTGGGCAGTGTTGTTAGCAAATGTTTAGGGATATCCCAGCGTAAGTTGGCTCGATGTAAATACACACACTCAATCGTTTGATTGACAATAAGTGGTTCAAGCCCAAGCTTGGTGATTTCAACTTCTGGCAATTCAGGCATAAAATTTGAGGTTAATGGGTCAAATAACATATTATAATAGTCAACTTTATAAATAAATGGAGAAAGAGATGGGTTATATTAATTCAGTAAAAGGAAAGATTCTTTTGGGTTTCATTCTTGCGGCAATTGTTTTCGTATCATTTAATGGTATGGGTAATATGACACATTATGCAATGACAGTATGGCTCCATGTTTTAGCAGGCGTTGCTTGGATTGGTCTTTTATATTACTTTAACTTTGTACAAGTGCCTGCAATGGGTGAAGCGTTAGCAGATACTGAAGGCCCAGGTCCAGCAGCAATTGGTAAATATGTGGCGCCACGCGCATTGTTATGGTTCCGCATGGCGGCTGCCACTACTTGGATTTTAGGTTTGGTATTGCTGGCATTACAATCTCGTGGTATGGACGGTATCATTGGCGCATTTACCTTTGCACAAGGTTATCAAGTTATTGGTATTGGCGCGTGGATGGGTACCATCATGGCATTTAATGTATGGTTTATTATCTGGCCAAATCAGCAAAAAATCTTAGGCATGAAGCCCGCCTCTGAAGGTGAAGTGGCAACTGCAAAGAAAAACGCAGCCTTAGCATCAAGCATTAACGTTATTCTTTCGGTGCCAATGTTGCTAACCATGATTGCATGGCATTAAAAGCACTTTGCGGTTTTACTGCTTAGTGCTTTTTATGCTGGGAGCTGAAAGTGAGCAGTGCTAAAATAAATACTATTTTTTAAATTTTGGAAACCGAGGTCTTAGCCTCGGTTTTTTTTCGTGTATTGCAAGGTATAATCTCACCATGTCAAAAAGAACACCCAATCTTAAAGTCAGTGGCAAGGATGCGCAAAGTTTTTTGCAGGGGCAATTGTCCAACGATATCGATAAAATTATTGATAATACTTGGCAACTGAATGCTTATTGCCAGCACCAAGGGCGCATTATTGCGTTAATTTGGGTGCAAAAACAAGGAGGTGATTTTTATTTAGATTTTGCCCCAGATTTACAACAAGTGGTGCACAATCGTTTAAAAATGTTTGCCTTGAATGCGCAGGTCGTTTTTAGTGAGATTGATAATCCATCATCGTTCATTGATAACGCGCAGGTAACGCTTGCAACGAGTGAAAAATTTATTCCCCAAGACTTAAACTTAGACATTAATGAGATTGGTGTTAGTTTCACCAAAGGCTGCTACCCTGGTCAGGAGGTGGTTGCCAGAGTGCATTATTTGGGCAAGCCAAAACGTAGGCTATATCGATTTGAATGTGATTTTGAAGTTGCGCCATTAGAAGAATTAACATTAGAAGACACAACGAAGGTTGTTGGGAAAGTTTTGAATCAGGTAAAATCCCAGTTTTTTGGGGTGATTAAAACCGCCGAAAAAAACCAAGCACTTTTTATCAAAAATAAACCAGTCAAATGTCTTGAGTTGGTTGATTTTGATGATTGCTAAAAAAAATCTCATTTAAAAAAACTATGAAACTAACCAAACTGTGGGCGTTATTGCCATTGCTTTTCTCTACCTTTGTATCCGCTAACAACACAACGCAGACACTAGATTTAACCAATCATTGGGTGGGTTACACCGCTTTAATTTTGTTTGTTGTTGCTTATATTTTGGTAATGGTAGAGGAATTTACTTGTTTTAGAAAATCCAAACCTGTTATTTTTGTTGCTGGCATTATTTGGGGTCTAATTGGTTGGATATACGCCTCAAATGGCATCAAACATACAGCAGAAGCGGCGGTTCGTCATAATATTTTAGAATATACCGAGTTATTTTTATTTTTATTGGTAGCAATGACTTATATTGAGGCGATGCGTGAAAGGCAAGTTTTTGATGCGTTAAAAGTGCGTTTGGTCAATAAAGGATTTACCTTAAAGCAGTTGTTTTGGATGACAGGTTTTTTGGCATTTTTTATCTCTCCAGTAGCTGACAATCTGACCACAGCACTGATTATGGGCGCTGTTGTTTTAGCGGTTGGCAACTCAAATGTGCGTTTTGTTTCTATCGCATTTGTTAACATTGTGGTTGCTTCAAATGCGGGTGGTGCATTTAGTCCGTTTGGCGATATTACAACACTGATGGTTTGGCAAAAAAACCTTGTTGAGTTTGAGCAATTTTTTGATTTATTCATTCCATCATTGGTTAATTTCATAGTGCCTGCAACAATCATGCACTTTGCCATTAAAAATGATACGGTTGCAGCTAAAGAAGAGCAAATTGCAGTTAAGACAGGCGGTATTGCCATTGTGTTTTTGTTTGCTTTAACAATTATCACTGCAGTAAGCTTCCATAATTTCTTACATTTACCACCAGCGATGGGCATGATGACAGGTTTAAGTTATTTAATGATTGCAGGGTATTTTATTCGTCACAAAACAGTGTCTTGTTCGGTTGGTGATGATAAGTTTGATATCTTTAGAAAAATCTCTAATGCCGAATGGGACACGCTTTTATTTTTCTTTGGCGTTATTGCCAGCGTTGGTGGTTTAGGTTTTATTGGCTATTTAGCATTAACATCAGAGGCAATGTATTTAACGCTTGGGGCAACTTATGCCAATATATTAATTGGTATACTGTCTGCAATTGTTGATAATATTCCGGTTATGTTTGCTGTGCTTACAATGAATCCTGATATGTCCTTAGGCCAATGGCTGTTGGTTACCTTAACAGCGGGCGTGGGCGGTAGTTTGCTGTCTGTTGGATCTGCTGCAGGGGTTGCACTCATGGGGCAGTCAAAAGGGCTGTATACATTTGTTTCGCATTTAAAATGGACGCCAGTGATTGCATTGGGTTATGCAGCCAGTGTGTTGACACATTTATATTTAAACGATTCGCTGTTTAATATCCCTATTGGATAAGGCGCAATTACTAACCATGACGCAAAATCTTTTATTCGTTGATATTGGCACCAGTAGCATCAGTTGGGAGATAGATGGGTGTTACAACAGCATCGATATTAAAAATTTCCAAGTCAGTGCCATACCGCAACATCAAGCCAGTATTATTGCCTGTGTGGCAAATCATGATATTATTCAGCATTTTTCTAACCCTGCTATTGTCAGTCCTAAACCTTATAAAGACTTAGATTTTGACTATAATTTAGAACAACTTGGGGTTGATCGTTTTTTGGGTCTTGTAGCAGGGTATGATAAGTATCCAGAGCAAGATTTTATGGTGGTAGATATCGGCACTTTTGTGACCATTGATAAAGTGTGTAGTAAGCGTCATATCGATGGCGGTATTGCGCCAGGGCTTCATCAGTTACAAGCGTTTAAAACGTTTACCGGTGAAGACAGTCAACGTTCATGGCGCTTGGGTACACGCAATATGTTGTGTGATGCGATTGAAAAGCGTTGTGAGACATTTAATGGTAAGATTTTAATGACTGGTGGCGGACAACAAATAGTCAATATTGAAAAAGGCGAGTATTATCAAAATTTAGTGATAGAGGGATTAAAAGTATTATATGGAGAATAGAGTTTTATCAGGCATGAGGCCGACAGGGGCACTACATTTAGGGCATTATCATGGGGTTTTAAAAAACTGGTTAGAATTACAAAATGAGTATGATTCTTACTTCTTTGTTGCCGATTGGCATGCCTTTACCACCCATTATTCTGACAAAATTGACCTTGAGTCTAATGTAACAGAGATGGTGGTTGATTGGTTGGCAGCAGGCATTAACCCCAACACTTCAACAATTTTTGTACAGTCAAAAGTGCCAGAGCATGCAGAATTACACTTGTTACTATCAATGACGACACCATTACCTTGGTTGGAGCGCGTTCCCTCCTACAAAGACCAGCAAGAAAAGTTAAAAACGAAAGATTTAGGAACCTATGGTTTTTTAGGTTATCCATTGTTACAGAGCGCAGATATTTTGATGTATAAAGCGGGTTTGGTGCCTGTGGGTGAAGACCAAGTAGCACATGTGGAGTTGACACGTGAGGTGGCAAGACGGTTTAATTATGTCTATGGGCGTGAAGTTGATTTTGAAGAAAAAGCGCAAGCCGCCATTACCAAAATGGGCAAAAAACAATCCAAATCTTACCAAGCGTTACGTAAAGCCTACCAAGAAAAAGGCGACATGGAGGCCTTAGTCAAAGCGCAAGCCTTATTAGAAGAGCAGCAAAATATTACTTTGGGCGACAAAGAAAGACTGTTGGGTTATATTGAAGGTGTAGGAAGAATTATTTTGCCTGAACCAGAGTCTTTATTAACAAAAGCTTCAAAAATGCCAGGGTTAGATGGGCAAAAAATGTCTAAATCTTATGGCAATACAATTTCTTTGCGTGATAGCGCCAGTGAGATTGAAGTTAAAATTAAACGCATGCCAACCGATCCAGCGCGCATTAAACTCACCGATGCTGGCAATCCAGAGAAATGTCCAGTTTGGCAGTTGCATAGAGTATATTCAGATGCACAAACCTGTGACTGGGTAAAAGACGGCTGTACAAATGCAAAAATGGGCTGTGTTGAGTGCAAACAACCCGTGATTGATAGTGTTCAGGCGGAATTATTGCCCATGCAAGAACGGATTGCCAAATATCAGGCCGACCCAAGTCATATCAAACAAATTATTCATGACGGCTCTCAAAAGGCACGCAATGTTGCCAAAGAAACCATGGCAGAAGTTAGAGAAGCCATGGGTATCGTTTATTAATGGTTGAAATTCGTTATGACTGAGAGGCTACAGAAGCTTATTGCGACCGCTGGTTATGGTTCTCGCCGTTGGGCAGAGCGCCTCATTGAGCAGGGACGCATTGAGGTGAATAACAAGACAGCCAGTCTTGGTGATAAGGCAAAAATAACAGATGCTGTTAAGATTGATGGACGAAACATTGACCTGACTCGTCATCAAGAAGAACAAACCAAAGTTATTATTCTTAACAAGCAAGCCGGCGTTATTTGTTCTAACAAAGATGAGCAAGGGCGTAAAAGTGTTTTTGATTTTTTACCTAAAACGTCACGTTGGGTCATGGTCGGGCGTTTAGACTTAAACACTTCGGGTTTGTTGTTGTTTACCAATAATGGCGAATTGGCCAATAAACTGATGCATCCAAGTTCTGAGATTGAGCGTGAATATGCAGTAAGAGTGCTGGGTAAAGTTGAGCAACAAGATTTAACACAACTCACCGACGGTATTGAATTAGAGGATGGGTTTGCCAAATTTACACGTGTTGCTGTTGCCGGAGGGCAGGGTGCTAATCGCTGGTATAAAGTGGTTTTAAAACAAGGGCGTAAGCGTGAAGTGCGTCGTCTATGGGAAGCCTTGGGTTTCAAAGTATCACGTTTAATCCGTGTTCGTTTTGGTGAAATTCGTCTGCCAGACAATCTTAGGGCAAATCAAGTTGCGCCACTCAAGCCTGGGCAAGTGAAATTGTTGCTAGATGCAGTTAATTTGAAAGGCTAAATAGTTAAAACCGCCACATCAGACAATCAAAGGCCAAAAATAGCTAAAACCAGCAAAAGTGCTGTTGTGTCTTTTGTCTATGGCACAAAGGCTATAAACTGCAAGCCACGCCTTGCTTTTGGTGATTTTTTCTTATTTTTGACACTTTTCAATCTAATGTAGCGGTTTTTGGTTATGTGAAGGTATAATTACGCTTTTAATATTATCATCTAAAGCGTTAATGTCTGATTACAAATCCACATTAAATCTGCCTGCCACTAAGTTTGCCATGAAGGCAAATCTTGCTAATCGAGAAGGGGGCTTTCTACAAAAATGGCAAGACGATAACCTATATCGCAGCATTCGTGAAAACAATAAAGGCAAGCCAAAGTTTATCCTACACGATGGACC